>Ga0222693_100423_pt1 | contig 10423 bp, 11 predicted proteins | sample AntAcemetage1331_FD_179840 | JGI IMG/M metagenome (GOLD analysis project Ga0222693, IMG submission 179840) | Saline water microbial communities from Ace Lake, Antarctica - #1331 | ecosystem: Environmental > Aquatic > Non-marine Saline and Alkaline > Saline | place: Antarctica: Ace Lake... | reverse complement strand
ATAAGGAATATAAGTTTTTTGATGCCCATAAAAAATCTAAGATTCTTCTTCTGTCTTTTGGGGAAGAAAAAATGGCTCGTGCCAGTCTGGTACCAGCCCCTCGCGCTAAATCCAATGTTGTTGAAATCCTGTTCGATGAGTACCTGGTGAAAGGCGCTGCTGCTAAAGGGAAACGTGTTTCCACAAGGAAGGTTCGTCGGGTTGTGGATGCTACTGGGAAAAAGCCTTATGCGAAGAAGGTTAATCTTGCTCTTCCTGGGATGGAGTCGGGTGACTCTGATGAGGATAAAGAGTAGTTTTACCGTTTTGGCATAGTTCTTTTGTTTTTTTTATACCCATCTCAAGGTACGAATTTTCGTTTAGTACTCCGCATGTAATTTTTTTTAGAATAATCTACAAATGCATCGATATTGTTAATACTGCAGCCTATTTCTGTTTCGTATTTGTAATCTAATGCATTGTCCCTTTGTGGTTTTCTCTCCATAATGTACTGAACTTATTACAAATAAAATTATTGCAAATGTAATTGATGAATGGTAACTCATTAATGGCATTTGCACGAGTAGTTGTTGTTCTAGCGCTTGATCAGACCTCGACGTATGCTTATTGCATCAAATATTGTTTTTACCATAAAATGGGGATGGGCCGAGATAAGCTGCTGATTTTATGGTAGAATAATGACTTGTTGGTTTCGTGAGTAGTTGACAATACATTGGGATATCAGTCGCCTATCGTGGCCGCCCCCCCAAGTTACAGGGGGATGGAGTAGGCAGATTTTGATCAGAATAAAGAGTAGTTTTACCGTTTATGGATATGATCTGTAGATGTTAGGAGTGGGTACAGTCAATTTTGTAGAAAACAAGATATCTGCATTAGCGCATTATACATAATGCTTATAATGAAGAAATAAAAATATCCTCATGTCAATTTGGAGCCAAGAAAGAGGTTCTGTGGTTGGCTGTTATGTGGCTAAAACCTTGTGAAATTAATGTGTAACGGTTGTGTGTAGTTGTGTTGATAGCGTATTTTTGTTGATATTGTCAATGTGCTAATTATTTAGCCTGCTCTGGTAAAACGATAAAAGTTGAAAATAAACATTGGATAGAGATAAACAAGTTCGGCAAGAAATATTTACAAATTTAATAGGATATAAATGATCCAAGGGGAAAGAAAATGAAAAAAATAAGTATAGCATACCTAATTCTGGTGACTCTATTTCTGACTGGCTGCGTACATCCCTACATTGGAAAAGACATTGGTTATAGTGTTTATACTCAATGGCTGGATAAAGCTAAAGGTCATCACAACATAACCATGAAACACCTTGTCTTTGACTACGATTATACAATGAAAAATAATAAGATATATTTCGATGGAACAATTACATGCAACAAGAAGAACACAACAGACTGGGATAATGCAGAAATTTCCATAGATATTCTGTTTCTAGATAAAAATACAGTAGTTCAAGAAGTAGGGCATTTTTCAAATTTAGATGCTAATGAAGATTTGTGTGCATCAAAACCATTTCAAGCCAATTATCCGAATAATATTAAGGGAAAAGTTGGGGTGATTTTTGATTACAAAGTGAAAATGTGGCAATGATATTAATTGATACAAATAACCATTCGTTCACGGATCACACTTAAGGTTAGCAACAGCAACGCCAGCAACGGGGGTGAACGTAAGCCGATAAAAAGAAACGGCAAAAAGACGCCGAACAAAAGCATACACACCGACCGGCTCACACGTCCGATCTTCGGTGGTTAATCAAATTACTTGCCACGCTCTAAGTTCACGGTAAATCTGTGGCCGGCGGGTGATGCAAACCGTTCGGCTAGAAAATATAGTACATTGCAAAACCCAAAATAAATAACTTGCATGCAAATCATAGTATTTGTCTGGGGGAAAATTAATTTCATTATAAAGGAGGTAATATGAAATATTTTTTATTAAAGCTTGCCATTGTGGCATTTTTACTTAATGGCTGCGCAACTGTTCAAGAAACCAAGGTTCATGAAACACCAAAAAATAACAAAATTGCTACCAGCAAAACTAAAGCAACTGAAAATCATAGAGGATTAAAGAGAAAAATTGCTATTGCACGTTTCAGTAACGAAACGAGATCAGGGCAAAGTTTTTTTCTGGACAGTAATAATGATAGAGTTGGCAAACAAGCAATGGATATACTTTCAGCCAAATTATTTGAAACTGGAAAATTTATCATGCTTGAACGCTCGGATTTATCCCAAATCCAAAAAGAATTAGAAATAGGGGGGGCAGCATCCTTAAAAAATTCTGCTGATTATCTCATTATTGGTTCAATTACAGGGTTTGGAAGAAAGGAACATAGTGATGTCGGTGTATTCAGCCGTGTTAAAAAACAGGAAGCATTTGCAAAAGTTCATATTCGCATAGTAGACACCTATACAGGTCAAATTATATATTCAGAAGAAGGTGAAGGAACAGCGTACAATGAAGCTGGCACAGTTATGGGGGTAGGTGGGAAGGCCGGGTATGATGCACAGCTTAGTGATAAAGCCATAGACGCTGCAATATCTGATCTTGCTTCCAATATAATTGAGAATCTACTCGATAAACCATGGCGTGGCTATATTCTTGGATATGAAGATGGCAACATAATTACATCTGGAGGGAAAAGTCAAAATATCGCTACTGGAGACAACTTCGATGTTTTTCAAGAAGGAAAAAAGGTCAAAAATCCACAAACAAATATGATGATAACTCTTCCCGGAAAAAAAATTGCTACAATACAAATTGTTATAACACTTGGGGATAGGCCGGAGTCAGAAATTTCTTTAGCTACGGTAACTGACGGGAATCTTACTAGTTACTTGGAAAAGAAGGATTTTTCTAACCTATACATTCAAGCCCAGAAGGAGAAATGATGAGATTCTTTAATGTACTAATAATTGTGTTTACTCTGCTTCACTATGGTTGTGGATATAAAGAAGGCGTATCCACTAATGCTCAAGCATCATATCTATATTTTTCTGGTAAAACTGATGGAGTAAATGTGTCTATCGATGGTGGGGAAATGTTTTCTGTAAAAAGTGGCATTGACAACCAATACAAAATCAAACCTGGAAAACATTCCATACAGGTGTACCAATCGGGGGAAATTGTCGTTGATCGTCAGGTATACGTAGGTAATGGAGTATCTAAAGAAATAGAGGTGCAATAATGCTATCATCGCCACGTCATATCATATTGTTGTTAATCATTTGTGCTTTTTCAGTAACAGCTTGTCAAAAACGACAACCACCCTTGTATTACTATTGACAGAATCGGGGACAGACCACGATAAAAAGAATAGTTCAGGGGACAGTTTACTTAATTGCTAAATCAAAAAAATGACAACGGCAAAAAGACGCCGAACAAAAGCATACACACCGACCGGCTCACACGTCCGATTTTCAGAGGTTAATCAAACTACTTGCCACGCTCAAAGTTCACGATAACTCTGTGGCCGGCGGGTGATGCAGGACGTTATGTGCCAAAAAGGAGTTCGCATGAAATTTCTAACTGTATTAATGCTATCGTCTTCATTGTTATTAGGTTGTTCAACTAGCTATCAAAATAATGGCTTTTCTGGTGGCTATTCAGAAACACAACTTGATGAAAATGTATTTAAAGTTTCCTTTCGTGGTAACGGGTATACAGGAAAAGAGCGGGTAGCTGACTTTACTCTCCTCCGCAGTGCCGAGTTAACTATGCAAAGTGGATACAAATACTTTGTTATAGTCGATTCTAATAGCTCTACGAAAAACAGCACTTATACAACTCCAACGACTTCACATACAACAGCAAATGTTTATGGTTCAGGTAACTACGCATATGGTAATGCCACAACAACTACTAGCGGTGGCCAAACCTATAATATTTCAAAACCTAGCTCATCTAATACAATTGTATGCTTTAAAGAAAAACCAAAAAATGGGTTTAGTTATAATGCAGAATTCATATTTAAAAATATTACAAAAAAATATGATATTAAGCAACCGGTGGACTAGGCACATAACAAGCCACTCAAGCAGGACTTTTAACAGTTGGTTAGGTTCCGCTTCGCTACACATTTTAACCAACAATTAAAAGCCTCTTAGTGGGGCGTTAGGCTGTAACCATAACCATACAATAAGAAAATAAAAAATGAAATCTACTCAAGAAAAAGTCAGGGATATCATTGAAGAGGAGCTAGGTAGAGCTAAAATCGATGCGAAATGGGACATGCGGGAAATTCATGTGCTCCCGAACTCAAAATGTGTAATTGAGCATACATCTTCTACGGGCACTTTGTCAGAAGCACTCATTTGTCACCACTTTCCACAAATTGAAAATGAACAAGAAGTTGCCCATTACACAAGCCTTGATTCATTTCAGAATATAATTAAGTCTGGAGAACTCTGGCTTTTTCCAATTCTAAAGCGAATAAAGGAACAAGAATTCCGCCCATTTTCGGAAGCCCATGGACTAAATGGGTATTTAGATCAAGGAAGCAATTGTGAACCTTATTATGTTTCCTTAATGAAAGACTTATATTACACATCCTTCACGAGCACAAATCTAGCAGATGAAAAGTATATGTGGAATGTTTTCGGCGATGGCGGTACAGGAGTTAAAATAGTTTTCAAAATTTCAGTTATAAAAAAAAGAGCGGATTTCCGTCCAGTTCTTTACCACTCTAAAGCCAAGGATTCGAGTACAATAATCAAGAAATTGTCTGACCGAATTTTAAATGAATGTGATCGGCATTTTATATTGCGAGGAATTTCTCGCATTGGTGCATTTTATCTACCATTAGGATTTCAATTAGAAAAAGAGGAAGAGACAAGGCTCCTTGTCAAAAGTTGGGGGGATGGGCCTGCATATGACAAGATTGTTTATGACAAACCATACCCCTATATCCCTTTGGAAATTGGAGAAGGGAAAAATAAATTCTGCAAAATAATAATATCGGAAATTCATGCAGGAGATAAATGTGATATGACTATCGTTCAGGAATCGCTACAGAAATCAGACTTTAAAAGCGTACCGTTTTATTAACGGTAGGTTAAATAATTATTCTGCGCAGAAAATTTATTATCAATTATTATTTTCTGCCTTGCAATTAACAGTGCTTTTAATACAATCATGTAATAATTGAGAAAATATTATTTTGTGCCAAAGACACGAGGACATGCAAATCAAGAGAGGACATTATGAAATAAATGTAACAGCTTAATTTAAAATATATTTTTGCGTTTACGCAGAATCATTCCATTCGAAAATCGCCAATTTTTCAAACCACGGATTGATCTGACGGAAACGCGCCCCACTTGGGCGCGTCTTCTGTTTGTGATCCGTGGTGGGTGTTTGGCGATACCTCGAATGGGCACGACATTAGTCGCGCCCTTTTTTTTGCCATAGATAAAAGGGGTAATTTTTTATAGGGAGGGAATATCATGGGTAGTGATAGCTTGTTTGTGGAATGTCAATCTTGTGGCAAGAAAATTTCTAGCAAAGCTAAGGTATGTCCAAGTTGTGGGGTAAAATTTAAGAAAAAATTAAAACCACTGCATTGGGTCGGCATAGCTATAGGAGTTTTAATGCTCATTGGAATTATCAATTCTCCAGAAAATAGCACTGATACTAGTAGTGCCAGCTCAAGTAGTGCCTCGGTTGTCAAACCTAAGGCAACAATCTCGATTAATAAACCGGCTGATCAACGACAATTTGAAGAGGTTATTAGAAAATATATCGGCAATTATAAGCAGGCAAAAAATGAACTACAAAAGTCCTCGCTTCGCACCCAGAGAAAATCTGAACTAAATAATGTCATCAGCGGATTTGCAATTCAAAATTGGTCTGGGAAAATTAACGCAATGAGTACGAACAGTGAAGGTAAAGCAATATTGTCAATTCGAATAACTCCAAGTATTGAAATTAAAACATGGAATAACGCTTTATCAGATATTGTTGCTAATACATTAATTGAATCAAATTCTGAATTATACAATCAATTAATGAATTTTTCAGTTGGAGATACTGTCTTTTTTTCAGGCTATTTCTTCAACTCAAATGAAGATTCCATAGAAGAAACAAGTATGACCGAAAATGGTGCGATGGTTAATCCAGAATTTCTGATGAAATTCATTAATGTAACAACAACAAAATAAAATTTGGAGGTTTAGAAATGGCTTTAACAAATTGTCCGGAATGCCAAGAGCAGGTAAGTGATACCGCTTTAAAATGCCCGAAGTGCGCTGTTCAGTTGCGTAAACCAACTCGTACAGGGTTTGCAAAATTCGTCAAATGGGGTTTTATCGCTTTCAATATTCTTATGCTGATTTGGTTTGTCAGTGGCATGAATGCCGCTACAGAAGGAGTTGAAATGATGTCAGAGGCTGAGCAAGCTGGAGCCGCAATAGGTACAGGAATTGGAGCAATGATGATCTTTGGGGTATGGGGTTTTGGCGATATCGTTGGTGGAATTATTATGTTAGTGACCCGCCCTAAATCATGAAATAAAATATTCAAGACTACACTATCAGCACCTCTAAAAGGGGCAATAGCATTTTGCTAATTGCCCCTTTTTGTGTTCTAATGGGCAGACATAATTCAAAAGCCTAACAATGGTATACACTGGAAAACAAGCAGCGCGGTTTTTCAAATAATCTTAATAGGTTACTCAAGTTCACAGCTGCGAACAACCTTGGTCGGTAATATTGCTTGTTTCCAGTGATACCGGACGTTAGGTTTTAATATAATGAGCCAAAAGGAGATTAGCTATGGGGCTATTTGGAAAAGTTTTTAATAATACGCCGAAGACACAACATGAAAGTGACCTTGACCGACAAATAAAAGATGATGGGGTGGACTATGCAGGATTGAGAATTTCTCAAATCGTTAACGAAAAAATAACATCAAAAGAATTAGCTTTACAATTTGTGTTAGAAGAACTGGATGCGGCAAGCCATGGAAATGATTTTTCAATTAGTTTTGCAGACCAAAGCGGCTTTGATGTTTCTGAATATAAAGGTGCAATGCAAAAAACAAGATGGACAGGAGATGAAAGTGATCTTGAACATATCCAATTATTTTTCAGAGCATTTCTTGCAAAAATTAGTGACATTAACGTTGTCGTAGAACTTTCCACAATCGTTGTTGATAATATAATGGAGCAATGGGAATTAGGCAAATACCAAAAGCAAAGCAATAAAAATGCTATTTATTTAAACACTAATACCGGTTCAAACGACAATGCGCCATCAAGTCAATTAGACTATGGCATTAAGCATTTAACTAGGGACGGAACGCCTGAAGATGGGATGGAAAGTTCAGAATACACATCGCAGCCCAATTCTACCAAAAAGTATCAACGTTTTATCTATTCCGATGAATTTGGCTTTACCCCACAGAGTAAAGATTTTTTATCAGAAATAGGTCGCACAAGATCAATGTGGGATGCCCCTTCGACCTATGAATATATTACTTGCCTTGCGCTTTTTAGAAAACTTATTCTTTCCACAAGAATAGACCGTAAAATACTGCTGTGGCACATAATGGACTTCGAAGACACTGGCATCGCCGTCGGCCAAATACACGATGATTGGAATAGCGATATTATGATGACATATAAAATGTCATCTGAGCCAAGTCAAATAGATACTTTTTTGGCGACCGACGAAGTAGGTACAATAACCGAAATTACGATGACTAATCACTTGACCAACGAGGTGACAAGAATACCGCTGAATAATGAGGGTATATTTTTCATGATATATTCAATATTTTCAGATATGCATCAAGTTGATTTTAAAAAGTTCGATACTAGTAAAATGCCTGAAAAGGATACACATATGGCAAAATGTTTACTTGATTTAAAAACCGAAATGCCATTTGACCAGATTGAAGTAAAACGTTTAAAACCCTTATATTATGAATCAAATGATGCCAATTGAAACATGGAAATTTATAAATTCTTTTGCTCCGTGGTTCTCGGCGATAGGTACTTTCTTCGCCGTCGCCTTATCTCTTTATTTTTCCTATACATCGCGGAGAATAAAGTTAAAAGTGACATCTGATATTTATGAATACAACGAAGAGGGAGTAAAAAATGAGTATATTATTATTCAGATAACCAATGAAGGGTTCAGGGATGTATCTATCAACAATTGTATTTTCCAATTTGGACGTTTAGGTAAAACAAATATTGGAATTGGGCAAAAGCATATTGACCCTTCTAAATCATGCCAATTCCCTTACAGGTTAGAGGAAAATACTACCACTCACTTGGCAATCAAACTTAACCAAAAAAACGATTATAATTATCTTCAAAATCTCTTTAATAATTATTTAGACGTTTCGTGTATAAAAAGTTTGCGGATTGTTGTCTACCCAAATGTCGGTAAACCATTCAAAGGCAAATTGGGAAAAACAATACAAGCTGAATTGAATAAAATCGCAAAAAAGACAACCTAACAAAACGCTGCAAGGGACCGGCGGGCAGCGCGGTTTTTCGGAGTTCACTCTTGCTGCCAAAATCTCAGGTAAATCAAAGTTCAGTGCTGCAAATCTCCGCCGGCCCCTGAGCTTGGCCGTTAGAAATGCCAGTGAAAAGAAACAGAATTTTTGACCGTTGAGGAAAAAAACAGCCTCCAAGAGTCTGCAAACAGAAAAAAACAGTGATTTTACCATCTTCAGGGAGAAACACCACCTCTCTGAGTCAGAAAATAGCAAAAATAAGATAAAAAAAGAAAAAACAGAGCGAAACCGATCATTTTTTGCTCAAAAGAAGCAAAACTGATCCACTTTCTAACAAGAAAGTGGAGCGTATTTTTTACCCGAGCCGACTTTATGGTTGATTCCAACCACTCGATCGGGTAAAAAAAAGCTCACTTCAATCGTTGAATAATCACAATGCAAAAAGGCAAATATTGAAACATAAATATAAAACACAGGAATACCAGTATGAGTGAAATAACGAACAATGCAAACGAACTGAGCATGCTTTCTAAGCATGAAATTGATGAACTGGAGAAAAAGGTTCAATTCTACAAGACCCGACAGGGAACAAGACTTGCATTTCATGAGTACGGAGATTTAAATGGTCACCCCATTCTCTTCTATCACGGTACAGGCTCGCATCTACATGGCATGCTCCTTCATAAGCCCGGCCTTAGATACGGCTTTAGAATCATCGCGCCGGATCGCCCTGGGGTCGCCCAATCGGATTTCCGTGCCGGTTGGACCATCCTTGAATACGCACGAGACATGGCCGATCTGGCCGACCATCTTGGAATCGGGTCCTTTGGAGCCATCGGCATCTCTGGCGCTGGGCCCTCCCTGATGGCCAGCGCTTTTGCTATTCCCGATCGCCTTCATTGCGTGGTGGATTTGGCCTGTGCCATGCCGGTTTATGGCGACCCTGAAATGGCCAAACATCTCGGCACAATGGACCGTTTCTACGCCAAACTCGGCACTTGTTTGCCGCTCGCTTTATTTAGAATACCATTTTCTATTATCGGAATGACGCAGAGGCTAATGAAAAGTCCAAAATCGTTCGCAAAAATGTTTGACTCCAGCTTGTGCCCTGCCGACAAAGAAATATTCAAACTACCCGATATGCAATATCTGATTATGCGCGATTTTCAGGAACTCTTTCGCCATGGATCCAAAGGCCCCGCCTATGATGCCCAGACAGTTTATAAGCAATGGGGATTCAATCTTTCAGACATAGACATACACATTGAAGTTTTTCAAGGAACAGCGGACGACTTTATACCTCCTAAATTCAGCGAATATTTAGCAAATACTGCGAAAGATGTCCGGCTTAACTCTATTGAAAGCCAAGGACATTTCTATCACCTCGCCTACGGCTATCAAATGCTAAAAAAGGTGCAAGATCTTTTCTATGCGGATAAAGGCCATCGTGGGCAATGTGAACTATGAAATAAATTCCAACAAGAGCCTGGAGAGGTACGCTCGAAAACTCGCGCCCCTCAGGCTTAGCGTTAAATTTGCAGAAAACAGCGAAAAGCGACACGAATTTGACCTTTTGGAGGCATCAAAAGCCTCTCAGAGTCAGCAAAAAACAACAAAGGGAAAATGGAGAGAAACTGCTCGCATTTCAGTCATAAATAAGCACAATCTCTCATCTAACAAGTCAGTTGACCCTATTTTTTACCCGGTCCGACTTTTGGGATTATTTCACCCCCTCGTTTGGCATAAAAAAAGAGTCACTGGAATCGTTAGAAATGCCAGTGAAAAGAAACAGAATTTTTGACCGTTGAGGAGAAAAACAGCCTCCAAGAGTCTGCAAACAGAAAAAAACAGTGATTTTACCATCTTCAGGGAGAAACACCACCTCTCTGAGTCAGAAAATAGCAAAAATAAGATAAAAAAAGAAAAAACAGAGCGAAAC
>Ga0222693_100422_pt1 | contig 10436 bp, 7 predicted proteins | sample AntAcemetage1331_FD_179840 | JGI IMG/M metagenome (GOLD analysis project Ga0222693, IMG submission 179840) | Saline water microbial communities from Ace Lake, Antarctica - #1331 | ecosystem: Environmental > Aquatic > Non-marine Saline and Alkaline > Saline | place: Antarctica: Ace Lake | collected... | reverse complement strand
ATACAGCATAATATTTCGTGACTGAAAATCCCGATGGAAAAAATAGGTGGCTGAAATCAGGGATGCCCTGTCAGCCAAATCAACAAACTCTTCACGCAGCCCGGATGGTTCTTTATTCCCCAGATACTCCTGCCAGAAAGCACGAAGAAAATAGCTCGATTCTCGCTCCAGCATCAGCGGCTTGTCATAAACCGCGGTATCCCAGCACCACTCAGTCTCAAAACCTTCAGTTCCACGAACCTGCATTACGGCAAGTCTTTCCACAACAGCTATATAATGTGGCCTGACACGCTCAACCCAACCGCGAGTCTTCTGTTCCCTAAGGACAGAATCATGAAGTTTTGTATCTCCAAAATCTTCAAAGAGAATTATTCCATTTTCCCTATCCCAGCCATACTGCCTGGGAACCCGTACCCCCCGTTTGAGAAGATGTAGGCCAATGGACCTGGCAGCTCCTGCTTCTGCGAGATCCTGATCATTCAGCGACGGAGGAGCAACTGCTAGGCACAGCCTTTTTTCCCCGTTCATTATACGCCAGAATTTCCTGCTCGAGCCATCTCCAGTAAGTGTGCTTATCGTAAGCTCTCCCTTCCTGCCATCTTCAAGTCCTGCATCCTTCAAAAGAGCATGGATAACAGAGAGGTTTTTTGTTTCATTTTCGTTATTCATGTATACAATGTATCCAGTATCATAAACCTTCCGCAAGAAGAAAAAGGAACTTTTAGCTATGGATCAGTCAGGCTCCAATGTTTTTCGTGACTCACTGCGTGATGATCATGAATTCACCATCACCTACGAGTTGGTTCCCGGACGCGGTTCCGGCGGAAAAAAACTGCAAAAAATCCTGACACTTGCTGAACTTGCAAAAAAAGATGGGAGGATCAAGGCCCTCTCCATCACCGATAACCCCGGAGGACATCCTGCACTCTCACCGGTTTCCCTTGGACTTGATATCCAGGCCATGGGAATCTCGCCCCTTCTCCACTTTTCCTTAAAAGACAAAAATCGTAACATGGCAGAAAGTCAGCTATTTGAGTGCCATCGCCATGATCTGCTCAATCTTCTCGTTCTTGGCGGCGATTTTCCACGCTACGGATTTCAGGGACAAGCAATGCCTGTTTTTGATCTCGATTCGACTCAGTTGTTATGCCTTATCGAACGCTTACGACATAATTTCACAGTGAAAAAGGGTGCTCCCGGTCAAGCCATGGACCTTCCCAAAATGGATTTTTTCGCAGGTTGTGTTGTCTCTCCTTTTAAAACACTGGAATCCGAACAGGTGTGGCAATATGTAAAACTTCTTACCAAGATTCAGAGCGGCGCCCAATTTGTTATTAGTCAACTCGGCTTTGATATGAATAAGTATCAAGAGCTTATACAATTCACGACAGAGCAGCACCTCAATATTCCGCTTATGGCAAACATCTTTGTTCCAAGTCTCACCGTTGCTCGCATTATGAATGTAGGACGTGTCCCCGGGGTTATTCTGCCGGATAAACTTCTATACACAATGGAACAAGAGGCAAAAAGCGATGATAAAGGAGAGGAAGCACGACTTTTACGGGCTGCAAAAATGCTGGCTGTTCTTAAAAAATCGGGATATTCAGGAATCCATCTGGGCGGCAACAACCTCTCCTTTGATTCTATATCATACATTCTTGATAAATCAGAAGAATTCACTGCAGTAGACAAGCAAGTAGAGATACACTTTCCGGAACCCGATACTTGGTATTTGCATAGAGACTGTTCTGCAATATCCAAAAAACGGAAGAACTCTCTTCTTTTCACACTCAATGATTGTATTCATAAGCAGATATTTAGCGAAAACGGCCTGATTTTCCCATTTGCAAAGATGATCAGTACCCAATCACTCAACAACCCGTTTCTCAAACGGGTCTATACGTTTTTTGAACACTTTTCAAAAAAACTCATATTTCATTGCCGAATGTGCGGAGACTGCACTCTTGCAGAATCGTCCTATCTCTGCCCCCAATCCGGTTGCCCGAAAAGAATGATCAATGGCCCCTGTGGTGGGTCTAATAATGGATTTTGCGAGGTGTACCCAAATGATCGACTCTGCTTCTGGGTTCGCAGTTACCACCGAGGCCCTACCCCTGAGTGCCGAGACATTCGTCCAACAAAACCTATTCCTCCAAAGGACTGGTCTTTAAACCGAACATCTTCATGGCTCAATTATTTTTCTGGAAAGGATCATTGTCATTTGAAAAATGGAGGAGAAAAGGCAAAAGCTGAGAAGAGTGACGGCTAAAGGAAGAGCCAATACTGCTCGCTTCTAACTTCTGCCTTTTTTTTCCATCTTTTTTTTGTTATTATTTGATAAAATCATGAAAACAATCGGCCTTTCTGCTCCTTCTGCCTTCAGCCTGTCTAGTAAAACATGCACACTTTAAAAGTTCAGCTGGGGTTGACCCTCTCCGTGCTCCTCTTTATCAGCATGTTTCTCTTTGGTTTCGTTATGCTGATGCTCTGGCAGCGAAATGGAATCCATCAGGAGGTACAGCTTAGTGAAAAACTTCTTCATATTGCTGCGGTATCCATCTCACAGAACAGTGATTCTGACGGCCACTCGGTATTCTCAAAAGAGATGACAAGTTATTTCAATGAAAGCGGTATCCTCTGCCTACAATGGCAGAATAGTAGTGACCAGAGTATTCAGTCCCATGGTTCTTGCCCCAAGGATCTGTTTCTGGCCCCATTATTAACCAAGGCTTCTGCCAGCACAGAGACCAAAACCACCTATTCCGGGATGTCCTGGAATGGTTTTTTTCTCTCAAAACAATACCTACTGATCAGTGCTCCTCTGGTTCCAGGCCAGAAAAATCAGGGTGCCATTGGACTGATAAAATCACTTGATAACGTTTCCGCATCCATTCGCAGGGCCCAGAAAATATTCTTTGCCTATCTGTTTATCAATGTTCTTGTTTTTACAACCATTGGCTTCACTCGCCTGATTCATCTCGTTATAAAACCCATTGAGCGGCTCTCCAGGCTAGCTGATTCACGCACTGATCTTGACGACACCCCCTTTTTGTCCAGTGAGGGGTTGGGCGAATTCAGCCAGCTCTCTCTTAGCCTGAATCAATTGGTCAGCCGGATAGATGGGGATAAGCAGGAACTTAGGCGAACCGTTGACTCCCTGAAAAAAGCCAATGATGAACTACAAAAAAACCGTGATGAGATGGTAAGAGCTGAAAAACTCGCCTCCATCGGTCGGCTCTCAGCAGGCCTTGCACATGAAATTGGCAATCCACTTGGAATTATACAGGGCTATATCGATCTGCTCACGGAAGAGAGTCTTGACTCCCAAGACAGGAAATCATTCAGCAAACGTGCCACCCAGGAACTTGATCGTATCAATGCACTTATTAGAAATCTTCTTGATCTCTCCAGGTCTCCCGTTGCATCCTCCGTTAAAAGTATCGACATCCATACTCTCCTTGAAGATTTAGTAAAGACCGTGCGTGTAAGAAAAACTGCATTTCCAATTCAATATACAACACAGTTTCAGGCTGCAGACAGTACTGTTGTTATAGATAGTGATGGGCTGCGTCAGGTCTTTTTAAACTGTATCTTGAACTCAATTGATGCCATTGAAGAAACAGACAACAATGCTGATGGGCGTATCAAACTGAACACGAAAAACGAAGTACTGGAAAACGGAGAGAACTGCATCATTATAATTCTTCAGGATAACGGTGCTGGCATCAAGGCGGAGCACAAAGATACGATATTTGACCCGTTTTTCACCACTAAAGAAGTTGGGAAAGGTACGGGACTCGGACTTGCGGTGGCACATAATCTGATCAAGAAATCAGGTGGAACCATCTGTATTACGTCGGATACAAATCAAGGAACAGCAATACATATTACGCTCCCGCTCTCCACGAATAAATTAGGTAAAGAGTGAAAGGACTTCGACTATGACAGAGAACAACAACCAGCGCATTCTAATTATTGACGACGAAGAGAACATGCGCCATATGCTCTCCGTGGTAATAGCTAAAGCAGGATATCAGGTCACCATGGCAGAAAATGGTGAGCAGGCACTGGCAATCCAGAAAAAAGCGCCCTTTCCGTTTATCCTCTGTGATTTAAAAATGCCCAAGATGGATGGCCTGCAATTTTTAAAAGCACTTTCAGAAGAGCCTGGCCAACCCATAGTCATCATGATGTCTGCCTACGCCACCATTGACGATGCGGTGGATGCAATGAAGACAGGAGCCTATGATTTCATAACTAAACCCTTTAAGACCGCAGAGGTGCTTCTTGTTCTTAAAAAGGCAAGCGATCACCTCGAGCTACAGGAAGAAAATGTCAGACTGAGAGCCAGGGTAAAGGAATTACAGGGTACGGGGCAGTTTGAAGATATCATTGCCCATTCTGACAAAATGAAATCACTGCTGAAACTCACTGAAAAGGTTGCCCGTTACGATACAACAGTCCTTATCACCGGCGAATCAGGGACAGGCAAGGAGCTCATTGCCCAAGGGATTCATCAGAAATCAGAACGAAAAGAGAAACCTTTTATTGCGGTAAATTGTGGATCTATCCCGGAAAACCTTCTTGAAAGTGAATTTTTTGGCTACACCAAAGGCGCATTCACCGGTGCAGACAAGACGCATAAAGGTCTGTTTGAGGAAGCCAATAACGGCACCCTTTTTCTTGATGAGATAGGTGAACTGCCGCTTGGCCTCCAGGTAAAATTACTGCGGGTTCTTCAGGAACAGGAAATTCGTCCGGTGGGCAGTGTCAAAACAAAAACAATTGATATACGTGTCATCACCGCCACCGCAAAAGACATGGAACAGGAGGTGGAGGATGGGAATTTTCGTGAAGATCTGTTCTACCGCCTCAATGTGATAAGCCTTCAACTTCCCCCATTGCGAGAACGAAAGGAAGATATTCCACATCTCTGTAGTCACTTTCTTGTCATGCTGAACAAAAAAATGCACCTTGCTATAGAGGATATCTCTCAGGAAGCCATGGGAGTCCTGCTCAGCCGGGAATGGAAGGGAAATATCAGAGAGTTAAAAAACTGCCTGGAACGAGCGGCAATTGTTGCTGAAACCAATCAAATCCTTCCCATTGATCTCAATACTTCCAGAAATACGCATTCATGTGATGATAAAATGAATGAAATGCTGGGGACATTCTCCCTGAAACAGGCAAAAAAAATCATCGAAAAAAAGTTAATCAGCGGAGCACTTGATGCCAGCAAGGGCAATAAAAGCATGGCTGCAAGAATGCTTGAAATTAGCTATCCTTCACTCCTTGCCAAAATAAAAGAATATTTAGCTTAAGGACTCGCCGGGAACAGTCAGAAATCCCTTTCCTCGCCAATGAAGTGATGTTAGAATGGAGTCTTTTGTCTTCTTGATTATACCTCTCAAGCTCAGCTTCGTCGCTTTTGGTGTAGGAGCTCGCCCCTGCGAGCGAAAGATATGTTGCGAAACCAGAAAAATCGTTCACAGGGGCAAGCTCCTACAGTTCCATTGTGCAGTTACCTGAGTTTCAATGGTCATCAGGTTTGTCTTTGTTAACAACAGACGCAGCATTACGCACAAACGACCTCTACCAATTATAATTAATTCATGTCGAATAAAATAGTTTTTTCACGCTTATATAAGCTTATCCTTCCCCACAAAAACCAGTTTATAATCGCCATGATTGCAGCTCTTGTGGTTGCCGCACTCAGCGGTGCCCAGGCATACATGGTCAAACCCCTGCTGGATAAGATATTTTTTGAAAAGAGTGCCTACTTTCTTGCTATTCTACCCTTTGCTCTCGTTGCTTTATTTGCAGTAAAAGGTTTCTTTTACGGTCTGAACTTCTATCTTCTGGAAAAAATTGGTCAGACAGTCATCCGCCAGATGCGTATTAAGGTCTTTGAGCACATTCATCTGCAATCGCTCTCCTTCTTTCACAACACTCCCACCGGAGAGCTGATTTCCCGAATTATTTCCGATATTAATTTAATGCAGGGAGCAATATCCACCGTGGTCGTTGGGCTGTTGCGTGATTTCCTACAGGTCATTTTTTTACTCATTGTTATTTTCACCATGAATTGGAAACTGGCTCTGCTTTCCCTTATTTTCCTTCCCGCTGCTGCAATCCCTATTACTAAATTCGGCCAAGCCTTTCGTCGTATCAGTACCAAAATGCAGGAGCAAACCGCAGAACTTTCAAATATCATGCACGAATCCATCACCGGTGCCCCCGTGGTAAAAGCATTTACCATGGAGAAGTATGAATCTAAACGATTCTCAGCACAGGTAGGGAGACTCTTTGATACCATTATGGAAGATGCACGATACCGTCGTATACAGCACCCGCTAATGGAAGTAATTGGTGGTATAGGAATGGCCCTTATCATTTGGTTTGGCGGCAAAGAAGTTATAGCTGGCAACTCAACACCCGGTACCTTTTTTGCTTTCCTGACAGCTCTTGTCATGATCTATGAACCAATCAAGGCGGTCAGCAAGATAAACTCCACCATCCAACAGGGACTCGCCGCCGCAGTAAGGGTTTTTGGAATACTCGATCAAAAACCAGCTATATTGTCTAAAGCGGATGCAGCTGAGCTTTCACCTTTTCAAAAATCCATCGTACTCAAGGACCTGCAGTTCAGTTATGATGGCAAACATCCAGTCCTGCAGGATATTAATCTCACCGTGCCTGCTGGTGAAATTCTTGCCATTGTCGGTCCGAGTGGTTCTGGCAAATCAACCCTTGCCAACCTAATCCCCAGATTTTTTGATATTACAACAGGTTCTCTCCTTATCGATGGGGTTGACATTCGTAATGTGACCCTGAAATCATTACGCGAACAAATCGCTATCGTCACACAGCAAACTATTCTTTTTAATGATAGTATTCGAGACAACATCGCCTATGGTGACCAGAGTAAATCAGAAGAAGATATCAGGAATGCTGCAGATGCTGCCCATGCACTCACATTTATTGAAGCACTTCCTGAAGGATTTGATACTATAATTGGAGAATCTGGAATCAGACTCTCGGGTGGCGAAAGACAAAGACTTTCCATTGCCAGGGCAATTTTGAAAAATGCACCCATTCTTGTGCTTGATGAAGCAACATCGGCACTCGACACGGAATCAGAACGTGAAGTGCAAAAGGCTCTTGAAAATCTTATGAAAGACAGAACCACCTTTGTTATCGCGCACCGCCTCTCCACAATCAAGAATGCGGATAGAATTATTGTTGTAAAAGATGGAAGGATCGTGGAAGAAGGTAACCACGACACTCTGCTCAGCCTCGAAGGTGAGTATGAAACTCTCTACAATATGCAGTATCGGGACTGATTTCCATATGACTTATCCAGAGCAGATAAAGGAAAAAGCAACGAGCGCTGCATCGCCTCTTCTTATCGTTTTTGCCTTTGTTCTTCCGCTGTCAACCTCTGCCGGATCTATCCTTGCTATTCTTTTAATTCTGGCATGGTTTCTCTCCGGTAACTTTGACGAGAAGCTAAAGATTATTTCCCGCAATCCTGTGGCCATCATAGTTCTCTTTTACATACTCCTTCATATCATTGGTCTGCTCTGGACAGAAGAACTTTACTGGGGGCTGCATATCCTGGAAAAACAGTGGAAGCTTCTTCTTTTTCCCATTCTCCTCACCCTGGCAAAAAAAGACCACACGAAGTACTACCTCTCTGCATTTGTTGTAGCAATCTTCATAAAAGCCTGCAAAGCCTACCTGGTATGGCTCGGTTTCATCTCCCTTCCTCCGGGGTCAATATTCACGACCTACGCGACCAGTCATGTGATTTATAACCCCATGCTTGCACTCGCCATCTATATCGTTGGACAGAATTTACTTTTCAGCAAAAACAAACCCCTTGCCATGTGGCTGCAAATCGGCCTGATTATTTTTCTTTCCTGCAATATGTTTATCACTGCAGGACGCACAGGCCAAGTCGCCTTTTTTGTCTTACTGACCATAACCCTCTTTCAATATTTCTATCCGCGATCAAAAAAGTGCCTCTTTATATGTCTTTTTCTCCTGCCTTTTTTGGTTATCAGCATATTTCAATGCAGTCCGACATTTAAAAATCGAATCAACACCGCCATCACTGAAATACAGAATTCAGGTTCAATGGAAATCACCTCCATGGGTTGCAGATTCTGGTTCTACCAAAACACCATGCAACTTCTCAAAAAGCATTGGATGGTCGGCGCAGGCACAGGTGATTTCCCTGCAGAATACGCTAAAATCAACACGCTCCAATCACCTATTATGCCAAACACAGACAATCCGCATAATCAATATCTGCTAGTCACATCACAATTTGGTATGATTGGGCTTATCACTCTGTTTGCAATTTTTTTGACCCAATTCAGTCTCGCTTTCAAAAACAGAGATGCACTCACACCTCTGCGGCAGGCATTCCCCATCTTCTTTCTTGTCATTATGATGGCTGAATCATATCTGCAGGTATATGAAACAGGATTTCTTTTCTCGCTCTTTAGCGCATTTCTTTACAACGTTGAAACTTAAAGTATTAACTGGTCGGATAATCATTCTGCTCAACCCCATAACGAAAGAACAGGTATCGATACAAAGAAAAAAATATCCTTATTATCTCCAGTTTATCAATGAAAACGGTATAGCCTGTTCTCACCACATTGATGACAGGTTAGCACTCTTTACCCGCCTATCCGACCCCGAACCATTGCCTACTACGGTCAAAACAGCACTATCATAAAGGAAAATCTGGGCTGCAGTCCCTATTCTGCCCATAAGCCCTGTACAAAATTCAACTGGCGCTGTATGAATGAGCTCGCGGTTGAAAAGGTTCATAGTCGTATCTGGACCTTTTCCCTGCATCAAAACAAGTAACTTCAGTGTATTGTCTTTTTTTTAAAATAACTTTGGCAATGACGACCCATAGGAAGTTTTAGTCAAAAAAAACGTAAATTGAGCGTAGTTGAAGATTACACGGCATTTACAAAACCATAAACATCACTTCACCATAACAAACTGAGTCTATTGAACATATCACTCATAATCACTACTTTTAACTGGAAGGAAGCACTCGAGTTATCAATACTTTCAGTATTTGAACAGATCCAGTTGCCGATCGAAATCATAGTCGCCGACGATGGTTCCGACTCAGACACACACCATGTCATTAAATCCTTACAGAATATTTCGCCCATCCCCATAGTACATTCATGGCAGGAAAACAAAGGCTTCCGACTTTCAAGAAGTCGCAACAAAGCCCTCTCCATTTCCAGAGGCGACTATATCATTCTTATCGATGGTGATATAATAATAGAGAAAAATTTTATCGCTGATCATCTTGAAGCTGCCAAAAAAGGCTATTTCATTCAGGGATCCAGAGTTCTGCTCAATGCAGAATCAACAAAAACAGGATTAGAAAACAAAGAACTCTGTTCCTGCTTCTCCGACCCTGGAGTAGAAAACAGAAAAAACTGTATCCGCTCAAATTTCCTGTCAAAACTTTTCAGCTTTTCCAGCAAAAGACTTCCCGGTATTAAAACTTGTAATTTTGCGTTCTGGCGTGAACATGCTGAAAGAGTTAACGGCTTCAACGAAGAGTTTACAGGATGGGGCAGAGAGGATTCTGAGTTTACAGCAAGATTATTTCACAGTGGAATAAAGCGACAAAACCTGAAGTTCAAGGCCGTTGCCTATCACCTCCATCACAAGACAAATTCCCGTAAACACCTCGAAGACAACGACAGAATCTTAGCAAATACCATCAAAAACAAACTTATCTGGTGTGAAAAAGGACTCAACCTGCATAAATAAAACAGCCTTAACGCTTGGGGCTTGAAAGTGGTGGAGAAGGCTATTTCAGCGCTATATTATCGGTGGAGCGTGACTCAACAACCACTATCTCATCGCCCCAGAGGACTGAATGAATGGCATCTCTGATTTTCCGGGCCTCGTGACGGCACTATTTTTTCCATTACCGCTGAGGTGGTTTCCGCGCTGCACCGCCTGCCAGTTTTACGATAATCTGATTGGACTTATGAAGCCTAGCAGCCATAGCCCGAAAAAGATGCCCTGAAACATCCGGATACTTTTCTATAATGTCATCAAGTTTATCGCCTGGATATCGTTTAATGGCTGATCTCCCAAGGGATACAATCGATGCATTTCTGGCGTCCCCTGAAAGAATTGCCATCTCACCAAAATACTCTCCCGGTTCAGTAAGTTCCGCTATTTTTTTACCACCCTTCAGAACCGACAGACCTCCCCGCAGAAGTTTGAAGAAATCCACATCTGTATTGCCCTCGCGAATAATCACATCACCATCTTCATAGTTTTCGATATCAGGATTCACAAGATACGCTGGAAGACTTTCTTCATGGGCAACAGTTCTGCGAAGGGCCTCTTCCACACTGGTGACACCCTGCCTCACC
>Ga0222693_100417_pt1 | contig 10563 bp, 8 predicted proteins | sample AntAcemetage1331_FD_179840 | JGI IMG/M metagenome (GOLD analysis project Ga0222693, IMG submission 179840) | Saline water microbial communities from Ace Lake, Antarctica - #1331 | ecosystem: Environmental > Aquatic > Non-marine Saline and Alkaline > Saline | place: Antarctica: Ace Lake | collected... | reverse complement strand
GTATAAAAAAACAGCAGAGAATCCACTTAAAAACAGAAGATACTGTTCAAACAAAGGGAACCACTTCTGTGACCCCTCCCACAGCAAATCTTCCAACAACTATTGTTGCAACCAGCAGTGTCGGTGCTAGTGTAACGGTAAATACAACCACGGCTGCAGATGGCACCTTTCTGGGCACAATGACCCTGAGTGATGGGCCAGGAATAACTTCAGTTTCTGTTGTAACAACTGTTACCGGAGCAGATGGTTCCGCCAGTTGTTCCATTAGTATTCCAACTGGCGGTGGAGCTGTCACAACGACCGCATCTCCGACAACGACAACATCTGCTACAACGACCGCATCTCCTACAACGACCTCAGGCTCATAATTGTAACAGAGAAGTATCATCCTCCCCACGATTTTTCTCAGAAATGGAGGTGTGGTTAAATAATACCATGCCTCTATTTCTCTCTCTTCCCTCGTTTCTCATTTGTTATTATGGCTGAAAAAATCATCTCTTTTGCTGGTCAGTCTCTTACCATTTCCTTCCCAGAACAGGCTGCCGATATTGTCAACTTTACCTTCCTGAATTTTCCTGAAGGAAATAGAAGCAGCTCGCGCGTCGATATCAACGTCTCCTGCGACAAAGAAAAGCAACTCTATTCAGTACTGGAAGATGAAAAATGTATTGGCACAGAACTCAGCCCAGTTGGCCTTTCCCTACTCCTGTTAAGCCGGAGCAGTTACTCACTCACCCATGGTATAGATGGGGGCATGGTTATTCATGGTGCAGCAGTACACCGTAACAACAGGGCAATACTTATGCCTGGGAAAAACGGTACTGGTAAATCCATCCTCACAAGCTGGCTCATCTCCAGAGGCTATAGCTACTTGACCGATGAACTGGTTTACTTTCAAAATAAGAGCCTCTCTTTTTCTCCGCTCACTGGACCACTCCATATCAAAGAAAGTGGACGACATATTCTTGAAGGGTTCTGCAGTCTCCACAATGAACGCAATAACTGTCTTCAAAGTGATACAACCACTCTTTTTTCCCATAGACTTTTTGACAAAACCCCAATTTCACCTTCTCCGGAACTCTCATGTCTTCTTTTTATAGAACAGCACAACAATTCAACATTAGCGGTTAAAAGTATAAGCCCCGCCCAGGCAGCTAAACGGCTGATGGAATCCCTTGCAAATGCGGAATATATTGGGCTACACAGTGTTACACATCCTGCTGCACTTTCAAAAAAGATACCGGCAATAGTGCTCCAGTACGGAGATCTGGAACACCTTGAAAGTGTCCTGGAGCCAATCATAGACCTTGTTCTTGAGAGCAACTGTAGGCCATCCTCATTTCAACAATTCATTCAAGCATTCCAGACAGTCAGTACTCCCCCCCCAAGGCTTCGGAAACCATAGAAAGCAGCACACCGGTCTTTGCCATACCAGAAATGACAAAACCGGGCCCAAAGAAAAAGCTCACCATTGGTATGGCAACCTATGATGATTACGACGGAGTCTATTTTTCTGTACAGGCATTACAGATGTACCACCCTGAGATAGCAAAAGATTGTGAGATAATCGTCATCGACAACCATCCTGATGGACCCTGTGCTGACAGCCTGAAAAATTTGGAACAGAATATTGATGGATATCGCTACATTCCACTACATGGCACCCAAGGTACTGCTGTACGAGACTATATCTTTTTCCATGCCACCAGCAACTATGTTATCTGTATGGATTGCCATGTTTTTCTTGTTCCAGGTGCCATTAAAAAATTGCTCCATTTTTTTGATGAATATCCTGACTGCCAGGATCTTCTGCAGGGCCCCATGCTCATGGATAATCTAGAAAAATATATGACCCACCTTGAACCTGTCTGGCGAGCTGGTATGTATGGAACCTGGGCCACAGATTTACGAGGTGAAAAAGCAGATGGCAAACCATTTGAGATTCCAATGCAGGGGTTGGGACTCTTTGCCTGCCGCCAAGACGTATGGCCACGGTTTAATCCTCACTTTCGTGGTTTTGGGGGAGAGGAAGGCTATATCCACGAAAAGTTTCGACAAAAAGGAGGAAAGGTCCTCTGCCTGCCTTTCCTGCGCTGGATGCACCGCTTTGCCAGGCCAATGGGTGTCCCCTATCCGCTGCAATGGGAGGATCGCATATGGAACTATTGGCTTGGACTTTCTGAATTAAACATGGAACTAGCCCCGATGAAGAAACATTTCCATGACCTGCTTGGCAAGGAAAACACAGACACTCTCTTTGCAGAAATTGAAGAAGAGCTGGCCTCTCCATTTTCTTTTTTCGATGCTATTTACTGCATAACACTCAGCACAGATTCAGAACGCTGGAAGAAAATGCAAGAACGTTTCCAGGCCTTAGGAATTAAAAAACGAGTGCGAATTTTCAAGGCCATAGAAACACCAGAGAACTATCTTATCGGCTGCACTTTATCGCACAGAGCAATCATTTTATCAGCCAAACAACAACAGTTAAAAAATGTTTTAGTCTTTGAAGATGATGCAATCTTTCTCGACAAAACCTTATATCATCTCGCAAAAAGTATCCGTGAACTCAAGGCACAATCATGGAATTTACTATATCTGGGTGGACACAGATGGAGGGAAACTTTCGAGAATGCTCCTCAGTGCTCTTATTTACAAAAATCACACGGTGTAACCTGCACACATGCAATAGCTTATAACAACAGCACCTATGAGAAAATCCTGGAGGACTTACCTGCATCCATAGAACAAATGAGTATCTGGGTTAAAAGTCACTTGGCTATTGACCAATATTTGCGCGTTATAGATAACTCTCTTATTGTTTCTCCGAGTGTGGCGTCACAGGTAGAGTTGCTTCCCCAGGAACAGAAAAGATATCAGGACCGTTTCACGCTTGCCTCTCAACAAGCTGCTGCCAGATGAATACCAGATAGAGAAAATCCGCTCACTCTATGCAACCGACTACCAGAACTGTCCGACATATCATCCCCCTGTCGCCATAAGAGACGCAGCAAAAGATATTACCAAACCAGTTAACTAAACTTCCGCACCATCGCCACAAAAAGAATTCTGGAATTTCTAAAAAACAAGGGGAATGACCAGTTTTTTTCCGGATCATGGTCATTTGCTGCTTCAGGTTGATTTGCTTCCAGAAAAATGCGCCAATACAACTTCACCCACCAGAAAACATGTTTTGGATGCTGCACAAACCGACACTGCAGTGTGGAAAAGAAGCCAACAGGAGCATAATAGATCATTACCCACCAGCGAACAGGAGAGAACGTACAGCGTAAAATATCAAAAATTTTCTTATCTTTTTGTGCGGCGATTCGCACTCGAGGCCATCCCTTGAAACGTTGCCCCACTCCAGCTGGAACAGAACTTTGCAACGGCGGAATCTTTTCTAAGACCTCCTGACTCCATGGTGTTAAATAATGAAAAAATGGTAAAGCATGAAATAGCCTCGGATATGTTGATTCAACTTTAGCCCAATCTATCGTGCTCACCTCTTTTTCCACAAGTCCCACAATATCTGCCACCGATATAAGTTTATAGGGTTCATAGGTGAGAGGCGGATGAAAACCATGTTCATACAAATGGTAAAGCATCTCTTCAATGGCAAACATATACCCCATAACCCCACCGGCATCAAAAGCAATGGCATCTCTATAGAGTCCTGCAAATGAAATTGCAGAATAATAAGGGGGACAGGAGGGAAACAGATCGTGATGCAGTTCCACACAGATTTGCACACCATCTATATCTTGATACAGGGGAGGTAAATGAAAATGGTCATCCGGCATAACTGCAGAATATGTATGGAAACCATTTTTCTGCAAAAACGTGTGCGCATGCTGGACATCTTCTTTTGACAAAAGCAAGTCAATATCACGCATGGGCCGCAAACCGACATCAGGATACAACGTCTGGCAAAGTGCAGCCCCCTTCAAGACAATAACTGGTGTCCCTTCAGCTTCAAGGAGCTCCAGTATGGTTGTCAAACTCTTCATCAGGAGTGCATTGACATGGCGATGCCGAACACGCAGCAGCAGCATTCCACGATAAAAGCTATCCGGCAGCTCTCCCTTCACCACAGCAAGGTGTTTATGCAACAGAGGTCCAAGTCCCTCTGCTTCAGCTCTGTACCGCAACCCATTCCACTCGCTGAAGTCAGCACACAATTCTACCAGTAATTGAGATTGAACCGCTGAAGGTTCTATTCTGGCACAACACTGTAAAATTCTATCAATCTGACTCATTTTCGCAGGCATACAGGTACATATTCCAAGAATAAAATTTCACATGAAACAAAGTACGCTTTAGTCGGATCAACCAAAAAAACTAATCTCATTGATATTCGATTTAACATTTCCTACTGCCTTAATGTAACGTTTGGTTTGTATAATATATCAACAAGTGGTCTCAGACAAAACCAAAGTTCTCCTGTGAAAAAGTCACCCGTTCATCGGCTGTGCGATTTTTAACAAGTTCAGGCTCAACCGCATCAAACCGAGTCTGCATTCCAACGCCATTAGCCATCTGAATAGCAAGGCCAGGACGTGCATTCAACTCAAGAATAAGCGGCCCTTTTTGGGCATCAAGTACTATATCCGCGCCAAGATATCCAAGCTCAGTAATTTCATAACAGCGACTAGCAAGACGCAGGAATTCAGACCAGTTCGGAACATGGAAATCATGAAATTCCTTTCCCGTATCCGGATGTACGGTAATTGGTTTTCCATGCTGAATGGCCCTTAAGGCCTTCCCTGTGCCAATATCGATACCAAGCCCGACAGCCCCCTGATGCAGGTTGGCCTTCCCGTCCGAGTCTCTGGTGGAGAGCCTGGTCATGGCCATTACCGGATAGCCTTTGTAGAGAATAATACGGATATCCGGTACTCCTTGAAACGAAAACCCGTCAAAAATTGGATCAAAATCGACAAGCTCTTCAATCATGGCCACGTCATTGTTCCCGCCTAGACTAAAAAGACCGCTCAGAGTATTTGAAGCATGCTTGCACACGTCATGGTGAGTCACTCGCTCACCACTGGGTTTCAGATAATCCTCGCCATCACGTCCGGTAATTACAAGAATCCCCTTCCCTCCGCTTCCCTTGGCAGGCTTTATTACAAAGGCCTTTTCATGTGCTAGGAACTCCTTTAACTCCCGTACATGCCCCTGGGTTTTCACCACTCCTATAAGATCAGGTGCAGCGATTCCTGCCTCCCGCACCAGAATTTTTGTAAGGAGTTTATTATCCACTCGCGGATAAAAACGGCGGGGATTGTTGCGTGCGATACAAACCACATTACGATGGTTCATACCTATCACTCCTGCTTTTTTAAGTTTCCCTGGTGTTGTCAGAAACATAATCAGGATTTCCTTGTCATTGGTTCAAAGCGGCGAAGCTCAGAAAGCCTGTAACCGGAATAACTGCCGATAACCAGAATAATTGCAAGGAGCACAAGTAGCAGCTCAGGGAAAGCATAAACCAGGTGGCCCAGGAATTTATTCATCATCACCATATAGATAATACTGGCCGTAAAGAGACTGCCTCCGCCCTGAATAAAAACATCACGAGGCCCTTCCTCTTCCCAGAGCACGGACATGCGTTCGATGGTCCATGAAATGATAATCATCGGAAAAAAGGTAACCTGCAGTCCTTGAGAGAAATCAAGCTTAATGGAGAGAACGGAAATCACCACAAAAATCACAATAACAAAGACCAGAACCGCAGAGATACGCGGTACCAGCAGTAGATTCAAATGACTGAGATAGGAGCGCATGATAAGCCCCACACTGACCACGACCAGAAAAAGAATCAGACCCCAGAGCAGAGTCGTCTGCAGAAAGGTAAGAGCAATCAGAATGGGCATAAAGGTTCCCGATGTCTGAATACCTACAAGATTGCGAAGAATCACCACCACGAGTGCTCCAAGTGGAATCAGGAGCAGCAGCTTAAAGGTGTTTTGTTCCGCAAGAGGCAGTGAATAAATGGAAAAATCAATAAGCATGGCGCCACTGTTTTTTCCTGCTGCAATGGCTGCACGACTAGCAAGCACCTTGCTCGAGTTTACAGAAAAACTGAGCGAAGAATCTTTTCCACCGGTGACCTCAAACAGTGATTCATCACCGGATACCCAGAGCACAAAATCATCATGGGTTCTTGTTACACCGGTCTTGGGGTCAATAATCTGCCACTTTCTGCCATCATATATTTGCAATAGGGAGGTTAATTTTTTATTACGGCTATCCTCGTCAAGAAACAATCCTTTGATTTTTAGGACATGTACTCCTGCCCGCGCCAGAAGTCCGCGGGTCAACTCAAGAAAACCACCATATTGTTTTCTCTCTTTGAGAAGAACCTGGGCGCTTTGTTTCTCTGCGCTGTTTAAAAAAGTGAGTAACGCCCTGCTTATTGCCAGCGGATCATCACCGCCCAGTTCTTTAATCTGCTGAATAATGAGCTCTGCAGCCTCTTCTGCAGCACCATCAAAAACAATCAAATCAGCATCGGTGATTGGAGCGGGAGCGGGATCGACCACCGTGGTTCCACCGCGACGATAGGTGGAAGCACGATAATAAATCACCTGCTCACCCGTGGCTGATTCCTTTGTCCATACTCCGTCTTTTGTTTCTTTTGTAAAGAGGTACTTTTCACCAACGGTTTCCTGACTCAAAATCACCATATTGGAAGTGTTATCAGCTTTGTTCAAGCGTACGGTAACCGGGCCGCCATCTGCGGTGAATGTAATCTTTCCTTCAATGGCCCACACATCAACGCGAGTCTCGGGAAGAAAAGAAAATCCAAGGACCTGGTTTTTATACAGAGCCGCCCCCAGACCAACAACAAGAAGGACACATATAATCAGTCTAAGCTGTTTTTTTGTATTCATTTTTGTATATCTTCTTTTTGATTTATCGGGTGGACAAGCATTTTTCGACTCACGTCAACCATGGCTTTGCCACTTAGAAAATTACGACCGACAAGAACCGGATATTCATAATCACTTCGATCGACGAGGCTGAATTCACACTCTTCTTTGAGATCACCAATTGCAACCAGAAGATTTACAACGGGTCGCTCCGCAGCAAGCTCACCATGCCGTTTGATTTTCGCCATACGTTGCAATGGTTTTTCCAGCACAACCTGTTTTGCGGTTATGGGATCAATCACATGAAAACGTATCCAGCGTTTTCCATCCCGTTCAAAGGGCTGAATACCAACAGCACTAAAGGATGATGTCTGGGCCCCGGTATCAATGCGTGCCGAAAAGTGCATTTCTTCTTTTACCAGTGTCAGGGTCTCGACTTCACCAATTACAGGAAGCATGCTGTGCTGGTCACCAGCAGCCATGCAGAATCCGGGAACAAGTCCAAGCACCAAGGCTGCCATCAATACTTTTATAAACATCTTTACTCTACTCCTTTTTCATCTGCTTTTAGATCCACATCCACCAGAAAATTGTTGGAAAGCCAGTTGCGTCCAATAAGCATTTTATACTGCATGGCTGAACGATCACGCAGATTTACCTCGATTTTTTTATTCACTCCCTTCCAGGAGAGTGTCATCTCAATCACATATCGCTGCTCGACTCCCTGAGAATTCTTTACCGTGCTCACACTCACAATGTGAGTGGATATTTTGTGTGATTCCCCTGCGCCATTGATGCTGGTAAAGGAGATCTTTTTTCCGATATTCTCAGACGGTTTTTCACTGCCTTTTTTCACCTGGATATTTACGGCATGAACCGATGTGCTTCGAGCCCCGGTGTCAATTCGTGACAGATAATCAAAAGGAACTTCGGAAACGGTTATCCATGCGGTCTCTCCGATTATTTTTTTCGGAGCAGAATAACCATGAACTGGAAGGAAAACACAAAAACACAGAAGCAGAAAGGTTACAATATTTTTTGATTTCATATGAATTGTTTTATTGAATAGTTGTATTGTTTTTTATTGTATACAAAGCTCAACCACTTATCAGGAAGCCCATGGTGCCCCAAACCCGTATGTGCTCTTCAATACCTACATGTTTTTTTGAGATTGGTTAAACTTTCAATTATTGCTCAGCTAATCTTCTGATCTTTTGGGATAAGCAAAGCACCATTGTTAGACACTTAAACTCATCATATTCTATGACAAACATACGTTAGGAGTCAAGGAAAGGAGCTCTCCATTTGACTCCTCTGAGCATTTCCATATACAATAGTGTAAGAGTTCATTCACAAAAACTATTTCCATTGAGCTCCCCCTGCTGTTACTTCAAGATACTCGGAGAACACTTTACATGTCACACACCCAAGGTCAACCAAGTCTCCCTGAAAATCATGGCTTCAAAAACACTCTTTGTTTATGGATAGTCAGTATCAGCTGCCTGATTCTCCTTGCTTCTGCTACCAATATTTGCGCATCAGACTCGGCCAATAATGACAAGCAAACAATCAAAATCGGAGTTCTTGCAAAACGCGGTGAAGCTCGGGCTCTCCAGCAATGGGGGCCAACAGCAAACTATCTCAACTCGATGATTCCCAACCTTCACTTTGAAATTGTACCACTTGCCTTTGATGCTATTTATCCGGCAACCGCAAGCAGAGAGATTGACTTTATCCTGACAAATTCTGCCCTTTATGTAGGCCTTGTATACCACCATAAAATCAAACGAATCCTCACCCTAAAAAACAAACGGCTGGATCAGGAGACAAGTGAATTTGGAGGAGTAATATTTACAAAAGCCGACAATACACACATTAACTCCCTGAAAGATCTTCACGACAGACACTTTATGGCGGTTGACAAGCACTCTTTTGGCGGCTGGCTGATGGGATGGTTCCATCTGATGCAGCATGACATCAACCCAGATACCTACTTCAAATCCATGCAGTTTGGAGGTACCCACGACGCCGTTGTACTAGCCGTAGGAGCAGGTTCTGTTGATGCTGGAACCGTGCGCACCGATACTCTGGAACGTATGGCCAAGGAGGGTGAAATCCTACTACAGGATTTCAAAATACTCGACCAACAGACAGTTACACCACCGTTCCCATTTCTACTAAGCACTGCACTGTATCCTGAATGGCCACTTGCCGTGCTCTCACATGTCAGTGAAGATATTTCCAAACAGGTAACCATTGCGTTATTGCAACTCTCTCCGAATCAAGAGGCTGCAACGGTAGCAGGAATCACAGGCTGGATTATTCCCCTTGTCTACCTTCCTGTCCGCAAATGCCTGCAGACCCTTCACTTTCCTCCTTTTGAAAAATTCAATATAATCACCTGGCAGGAATCGATACGCCAGCACTACCGCTGGTACATAGTTCTGGTCTTCGTTTTACTTGCAACAATTCTCTCGACAATTAGATTTATTATACTCAACAGACGTCTTCGCACAACAATGCTCCAGCTCGATGATGAGTTCACAACCAACAAACACCTGGCCGATGGTCTGCAAAAATTCAAGACCACGCTGGATAAAACGCTCGATTGCGTCTTTATGTTTAACCCGAACTCATTGCAATATATTTATGCAAATCAGGGGGCCGTGGATCAGGTGGGATACTCCCAGGGAGAGCTCCTCACCATGACACCACTCGACCTGAAACCTGAGCTCAACGAAAAGCAATATCGCGCACTCCTTGACCCTCTTATCCAGGGACAGAAAAAAGCAATCACCTACACTACGACGCACCTCACCAAAAATGGCTCGCTGATACCAGTGGAAATCATCCAGCAGTATGTACAACTTTCGGAAGGAAAAAATCGTTTTATATCTATTGTTCGTGACATCTCAAAACGACTTTCAGAAGAACATGAAAAAGAAAAGTTGCAAAGCCAGCTGCTTCATGCCCAAAAACTAGAATCGGTGGGACAACTAGCGGCAGGAATAGCCCATGAGATAAATACGCCCACCCAGTTTATCAGTACTAATGTCGATTTTATGAATGAAGCTACAGAAGATATTACCGCTCTTATGCAAGAAATAAAAACGATAGCCGGTTCTGCATCACCAGAGGTTAAAGAAGCTATCCATACTGCCCTGGAAGACGCCGACTGGGAGTATCTGGAATCGGAGTTACCAAGAGCAATTAGTGAATCCCGTGATGGTGTGCACAGGGTCTCATCCATTGTTATGGCCATGAAGGAATTCTCTCATCCCGGTAGTAAAGAAAAAATCTCTCAAAGTCTGAATAAAATCATTGAGACCACAGTAACGGTAGCTCGAAATGAATGGAAATATGTGGCAGATCTGGAGATCAATCTTGATCCTAACCTGCCCCATACAGCCATTCTTGCCGATGAAATGGGGCAGGTTGTCTTAAATATACTGGTAAACGCAGCCCAGGCCATTGCTGAAAAACTTGGTGATAATCCGGCCGGTGAAAAGGGAGTAATTGCCATCAACACCAGAAGTGACGATGAGTGGGTGGAACTTCATATCAGTGACTCGGGTGCCGGTATGCCCGATGATGTTAAAGCCCGAATTTTTGATCCCTTCTACACTACTAAAATAGTAGGTAAGGGTACGGGACAGGGCCTTACCATCAGCCATGATGTTGTTGTTGA
>Ga0222693_100404_pt1 | contig 10662 bp, 7 predicted proteins | sample AntAcemetage1331_FD_179840 | JGI IMG/M metagenome (GOLD analysis project Ga0222693, IMG submission 179840) | Saline water microbial communities from Ace Lake, Antarctica - #1331 | ecosystem: Environmental > Aquatic > Non-marine Saline and Alkaline > Saline | place: Antarctica: Ace Lake | collected... | reverse complement strand
CGCTCAAGCGAAACCCGTGGAGAAAGCGCCCAGAGAGCTGAAAGCAGAGCCCAGAAAAGATATATCAGCCAGATTGACCCGAGCGGAGTAATTGATAATCGTCCCGGGTATCGGGGGGGGAGCACAACAAATCCGATTCCTATTGTAACGGCGGCCCAGAATGTCTTGGGCAGATAATTTGCCGACATCATACCCGGCAGGGATATCAGAACCACCAGCGAGACCAGCAGCCATAAAACCCATCTCAATTCATGGGTGTCGCGTCTTGACATTGGATAGGAGTTAGCGCGAAGTGCTAACTCCTTTATCGGAGATCAAGCTTTTCAAATATATACCAAAGATGATTAGAACTTCTAAAATTATCCAGCTGAAAATCGCATAGAGTAGCAACTTTTTAACATTTAGTGAGCTCACCACATTGAACGAGACGGGTTCGGTAATGGTGTATACCTGGGAACCGGGATCAAGATTAATCTTGCATATCTCCAGAAAAATCACGTTCAAATCATTTATTGCCTTAACAATCTCTTTGTAGGAGATTTTATGCCCTTCTTTGATCAACTCCAGGGCGGTATTGATAAACTCGAGGGGAAGACGTCCCTTCGGATTCTTCATTATCTCATATATTTCCTGGTAGTATTTCAGATCAGAATCTATCCCCACCTCATTTAAACCGGTCTTGATGATTTTATCAGTAATACCTTGACGGTATCGTATATCCGAACCCTCTTGAACCATATTCATCAAATTGGTGAGAAATGATTCTCCAACCTGGGGGATCATGTTCGGTACATTTCTCGACATTCCCAACTCCGCCTGGGGTGAGGTAATACTCTCCCTGCTCAAGTCAACCGGAATATCAACGGACTTCTTCACGTATTGGTCAAATGACTTCTCATAAACAAATTTACTGGCAACGGATTCTCCTTTATTCAGATTCATATTAAAGATTTGATTTTCCAAATAAGACAGGGTTAGCTGCCGATTCTTAGTGGCCCCCGATTGACGGATCAGGCCGACCAGGGGACTCAGCTTGAACTGTTGAAGATCTTGCAGCCGATACCGAATATCCTGGAGCGAAAAGCGGTTCTGGCCGGCCTTGACCAGATTGGCCCCGGGTAATTTTTCCACCTTTTTGACATCGTCCTGGATCCTTCTTATGATCAGCCGCAATATGTCATTACTGATAAAATAATCCTCGGCCTCTATTTCTTCCGGTTTCAGAATATTGATTGATATCAGGCTTATCTGATAGCGGTCCACCCCTTTTTTCTTAACGGCAAATTCCGCCCAACTTTCCAGGATATTTTTCAATAATTTTGCTTTTAACTTAAACGGGACCGTCTTCATTCCCGGGAAGGAAGTAAATCCCAGTTGGTAAATAGGAATAAATAAATTTCTTTTTTTAGCCAAAAACTCATCTTCGATTCGTTTACGACCCGGAGACTTTAATTCTTTTTCGTCTAACTTTCTAAAATATTCTTTCTCCAGCAATATCATCCGATCATTTCTTTGGAAAATAGCCAGTGCGTCTTTAAATTGACCAAAATCCATATATTGATCGAGATGGTTTTTCATATAAACCTTATTAAGAATAATGGGGGCGGTAATGTCTGAAGGGCTGAACTTCAAGCCGTTAGGATACTGGTTATTGTTGATCCCCTCAAAGTTAAGCCTGAATTCCAGTTCGGTCATATTCTCCTTGACCCGGCCCAAATACATTAGACTGGTTAAAGCTAAACATAAAATTGTAATCAAGCCGGACATAACCAGAAAAATTACCCGGTAACGCCAGACCGCCAGAAAAATACTTTTAAAGGGGGACTCATAAACCTCCTCAACATAATAAGCCGGCGATTCAACATCCGGTCCGGTCTTCCTTCTATCTGTCTGATTCATCTCTCCTCCAGAGTTCGAAGTTCACCCCCGGAAAAATATCTCCAGCAAGCAGGGGCGGGTTAGTTAGTGTCTGAACGAAAACCCCCAAATCCGAGTCATTGCGAGGAGGGACGACGAAGCAATCTCTTCTAGTTTAAAGGAGATTGCTTCAGTCGTACCTCCCTCGCAATGACAGGATATCTGTGATTAAGGACTTTCTGTTCAAACACAAGTTAAGAGAACAACAGACGCCCTCTTATTTAAAGGTTCTATCCGAATTTCTCAAAAAATTTTTAAAGTTAAGAATTGTTGGGTGGAAATTACTGTAGTGACCCCCGGAAAGTCAACACATTTATGCATGCCGTGTCCCAGTCAGTTATACAAGGTGGTATACTGGGGATAAACTTCGACCTGACCTTTGACGGCTTCCCGGAACCCCGGGCGGCGGTCCGGTTGCACGCAGCCCCGGCAAATCTTCTCAATGATTTCACTTTACAGCAATCCCGCAAAACTTATGATAGGAAACTGGGATGGAACTGAAATGGGTCATTGTCCAAGAAGTTATTACGGTTCCCGGGACCATGGGTGTCCTCTCCACCCCTGGTTCTACCTTTACTTCTATCTATGTATAGGTTACTATTATTTCTTTCAATGAAAAAAATTCTATTTTTTCCAGATGTCTGAACTTACACAAAAATAAAGGAGTTCTCATGAACACAAAGAGGTTGATTGGTTCCGGTTTGGCTTTTGTCTTGTTGCTTACAGTTTTAGGGTCGATTGCACCAACCGTATGGAGTAAGATTGATTCGGACTTACTCGCAGCGGTAACCGTCGGAGATATCACCAGAGTAAGGGAGTTGATCAAGGCGGGCGCCGACGTCAACGTGAAAAACGAGTATGATGAGACCCCCCTAATGCCGGCGGTAAAAAGAGGCTATTTTATTGTCGTGAGTGAGTTGATCAAAGCGGGCGCTGATGTCAACGCGAAAAGAAAGAATGGCGAGACCATCTTGATGCTGACGCCTATAATGAACCAAGAGATCATAATGAGAGAGTTGATCAAGGCGGGCGCCGATGTCAACGCGAAAGACTGGGATGGCTCGACCGCCTTAATGCGGGCAAGCAAGGGTGGTCATCCCAATATTGTGAAAGAGTTGATTAATGCGGGCGCCGACATCAACACGAAAGACTGTGATGGCAAGACCGCCTTAATGCAGGCAAGCAAGAGGAACCATGTCTATACTATGAGTGAGTTGATCAAGGCAGGAGCCGACGTCAACGCGAAAGACAACACTGGCGAGACCGCCTTGGTGTGGGCGGCAAAAAGAGGCCATTTCGGTATCGTGAATGAGTTGATCAAGGCGGGTGCCGACGTCAATGCGAAAGGTATGGAGGGTGAGAGCGTCTTGGTGCTGGCAATCAAGATTGGTCATACCGATATTGTGAGGAAGTTGATCAAGGCGGGTGCCGACGTCAGCGCGAAAGACGAATATGGCGAGACCGCCTTTGCGTGGGCAGTAAAGAGTTACTTTGCTGATATTGCAAGGGAGTTAATCAAGGCGGGCGTCGACGTTAACCAAAGAAACCTGTTCGACCAGACATTTTTGATGGTGGCTGCCAAGAAAGGCCAGACCGATATCGTGAGATATCTGATCGAGGCCGGTGTCGATCTGAATGCGGAAACCGGGCGCGGTTGGACAGCTTTGATGTGGGCGGCACAAAACGGCCATGCCGATGTCGTGAGGGAGTTGATCAAGGCGGGAGTTGATATTAACGCGCAAGACCAAAACAGTTGGACAGCTTTGGCGCTGGCGACATACCACTCACATAATGATGTAGTTCAACTTCTCAAAGATGCCGGCGCAAAGGAATAATCCGGGTTGTTAATTACTGCTATGATTCTGATATTCGTCAATAAAGAATTCGGGACGGGCAACCCGGAGAGAACTTGCTGTCTTTATTTCCGACTGTTTTTTAATCACTTTAGCAAGAAGTGAATTGGTGGCGGCTTGCTCAAATATATGTGCCAGGCAGGCCAGCGCATCCTGCAGTTCGTTCTCGTCCGGCTCATGAGAAAACTGGTAACGAATAATGATATCCATGCCGTTGACTGATTGGATCCGGAGCCGTTCAATCGGATCGAATTCTTCCTCACCGGGGCGATTCCTCGAAGGCCTGCCGCTGGATCCAATCAGGGTCTGAACGTCTTCAAACCAGGCTTCCAGGAAACGCAGTCTCAGCTCCCGGCGGCAGATACCGAGGATCTCAAACGGGCTGATAAACGCTGATTTTGAGGACAGACTCTGAATCGCATACCGGGAGAATGAAGATAAAATCGTATTCCGGCGGTGGCGGAGGAAGATCCGTTTGAGCGTTTCCCGGCGGAAGTACCCTGCCCACCAGGCTATCCCGATTAGAGATCCCGTGAAAATAAATCCCGGGAACCAGTTCCATCTGGAATCTTTTGAAATTATCTGGCTCAGGCAGGACGCGCCAGCCAGAAGGAGAGTTACTGCATAAAGAATCAAAACTACCTGGCGATTGGAAAACCCCTTCCCCAGAAGTCGATGATGGGTATGATAATGGTCCCCGGCAAATATCGGGACCCCCCGGATATAACGCCTGATCATCGAGATCAGGGTTTCAAAAATCGGAAAGCTCAGTGCCAGCATCGGAGCCAGAATGATAAGGGCGGTCTCCGACCTGTGAGTTCCCATCAGGGTCACAACGGCTAATACATAGCCGATAAACATGCTGCCGGTATCGCCCAAAAAAATACGGGCTGGATAAAAATTGAAGACCAGAAACGCCGCCAGGCTTCCCGCCAGGGCCGTACAGGCTAACACTACAAATACATTACCGGTGATTGCCCCGAGTACTGCCAGGGTAATCGAAGCGATCAGAGCAATACCTGTGGCCAACCCGTCCAGTCCGTCGATCAGGTTAAAAGCATTGATCAAGCTGACGGTCCAGATAATGCTGATCATAATTCCAACCGCAGGACTAAACTCCACTGCTCCAATCAGAGGAATATACATCGACTGAAGAAAATAACCGGAAGCGCAGATATAGACTGCGATAACAATCTGCCCGATCAGCTTGACCCGGGCCCGCATCCCTCGCACGTCATCAATAAACCCTAATGTTAGAATGGCGATCCCCCCGATGGCCAGAGTAATAAAACTGTGGCTGAACTTGTTCCGGTCAGCCGCAAAGCTCAATAAAGGATCTATCCAACTCCGATTAATCTGATAAATCAATCTCCAGTGCCCCGCGATCAGCGAGCCGGCAAAACCAAAGCTAAAAAAGAAAAGGATAATCGGGATAGCTATTCCCAGACCGCCGATGAGAGGTACATCACACCGGTGAATTCGTCGGTATCCTCCCCGATCAATTGCTCCGATCTTCAGGGCCAGCCGGATGACCAGAGGGGTTAAAAAGGCGGTTGAGAAAGCGCTAAAAAGAAAGAGAATAAGCAGTATTAAAGGATTATTAAGATATTCAGGTAACTGTATCATGGTTGATCAATGGTTGGATCACGGTTCGTCATGATTATTAGTTTATCCGATCGCGAACTGTTTGCCAATGTTATACTCCGTCACTCGTAATGATCATCCTGATTAAACTCCAGCAAATAAAAACGGCCGTTGACCCGGTACCATTCATCGACCTGACGGGCCAGTTCCCGGGGGATCGGTTCATCGGTATCCCAGATGATATACCGGATATTCCGGCTTTCTATAAAATCCCGGATCCTGTCACTATCAGCCGCGACTGTCTTCCGATCGAAGAAGTAGATCGGCCTTTCCCCGAATGCCTGTTGCTGGGTCAGATGGCCTAGAATACGATTCTTGCCGGTATCTTCAGTTACCCGGCTTAACGCCACCGGATCAGCACCGTCCAGAACTTCTTCAAATCTGCTGCCCCGCAATCGGGGCCAGAGGTAACCGACGGGATACCTCTCCGATAGCCCATTGATAGCTCCGGAGAGACTAAAACCCCCCTCACCACCTTCCTCCTGATGTTCATAAAGCCGAAGTCCCCTTTGATGGCAGAATGAATACAACCCTTCAAAAACAGCTAGTATAATACATGCCGTCACCCAGGCATGCCCTCCCCGACGAGTTAGAGACGCCTTGCTCTTCCATACCCTCCCTGCCATAACAGCGAAACAGGGCAATCCCAACCCATAGAGCCAGATCGAAAAGCGCGCGATATGATTACGCGGGGTAAAAACAAATAATATCATTACTATAAATAATAATGGAAGGAGAATTTTCAACGCGGGATCCGTTTGCTTATCGCCTCGCGTCCATCGTACCGCGGCAGATATATAATAATATAGAATAGCCGGGAGACAACCCAGCACCCAGAAAAATCCCAATCCCCCCTGGCGCGAGGTGTAGCTGATAACCGCTCGCTTCCAGTTCTCCATATTCCATCCAGAGCCCCAGGTAAAAAGTATCCGCTTCAACTGCGGCCACTCTTCGGTGCCCGCGGCGAAAGGGGGAATAATTAGAGTTCCCGGATCACTGATCCCGGGGAAGATCTGATGACCGGCGATGAATAACCCTACCGGATAGAAAGGACTCCCTGTCCGAAGATAATTTCGGAGATACCAATACCCTCCCACTATCATAGCCGCCACAATAGTCATAGCCAAAAAGACAATACTTCTCCGCAATAATCTTCCTGGTGTATATCCCCCGGGAAATCGTCGGAAACTTCGCTTTACTGGCGCGGGATAAAAAAATTGAATAATAAGCTGGAGCATGATGGCGGTCAAGCCTATGATAAAAAGTATAAATCCGGTACCTTTCGTTCCCAATGCCAGACCCGCGGCGCACCCCAGCGCGGGCATAATCTTCCAGGAATACTCTCCCTTCCGGATCCGGGAGATAGCCACAACCAGTATCGCCAGAAAAGCTGCAAAACAAGCCGCGGTAGCAGTATCAACATACGTTGTTGGGGATTGACTGATATTCAGCGGAATTAGAAGGAAGAGGGAACCCGTCAGGATCGCCCAGCGTGTGGTTGTTCCCGCGGCCCGGGCAAGGCAGGAAACACCCAATACTCCCAACGGAATCCAGGGAAGGTTAATGGCATTCAATAGACGCGGTAATCCGGTGGCCCGAATCAGGATAAATCCGAAGAGTTCCACTGCCTTTGGATAGCCGTTCCAGTAGCTGTTGATAATCGGCGTCCAGTACGCTGAAAAATCGGCCGCGATCCAATGGACATATCCCTTTAGCGCCCAGGAGTGCATGGTAGGATTATGATACCAGAGCCCGTCCCAGGAAGAGTCGGGAAGTATATACGCCATTATCCAGAGCAGGCTATACCAGATCATAACCAGAGAAAATATCAGATAACAACGCATCCCTCTCCGCGTTGTTGTCTTACGAGGAACTATCCCCGGGCGCCTGTTTTTGAGAAAATAACCATAACACCATCCAAGTAAACCGGAGAAAATAATTATTCCCAAGGCGAGCCATCGAGTAATGGTCAGTTGGCAGAGACTGACTCCGATTGTCAGAATCTCAACCGCCCCGAAGAAGACCAATAATCCTCCCAGTAAGCGAAAGACGCTTCCTTCGACCATGTTTTCAACTGAGTTCGAGGTCAATTCTTCACGATTAGTTAATATCGCCTTTCTCATCGAAATTTCAGAATATGATAAAGTTCATTGATTTCATGTATACCTTCGATACCACCACCACCCCATGCTCGTAATGGGTTTTCCTAAAGTTTGCGATTTTCTTGCTTATCCTGATTAGGCCAAGCATCATCAGGATAAAATTCAAATATATAGAAGTCTCCAGCAGAGTGCCAGATATCAACCAGGCGGGCAAGCGGTCGAGGAATTCTAAGCTTTTTGTCCCAGATAATATATCTTATCCTGCGCTCAAGAATATATTCCGCCATTCGCTCCTGGTCTCTGGCAAGAGTCGTACCATCAAAAAAATATATCTCTCTTTCTCCGAAGGCGCGCCCCTGAGTCAGATTGCCAGGCATCCGCCAACCGCCTTCATAAGGTCCGTGCATACTACTCAAAGCTACCGGGTCAGTCCCCGTCAAGACTGTTTCGAAGAAGGTCCCTTTCAATTTTGCCCAGGAGTATCCCACGGGATATGGTTCACTCAAAGCTAGGAGAAACCGGGAGACTGTCGGAAGACTCCTGCCTTCCCGATTAAAGATGGAGATCAACCTCGCCTTATAAGACAAACTATAAATGCCTTCAAATAATATCGAGACCACGACAATCACGATCCAGATCTTCCCCCAACTTCGTTTGGAGGACCAGACCCGACCGGCAACCACGGCAAAACATGGAAGACCCAACCCATAAAGCCAGATCGTGTAACGCGCCAGGTGATTATGGTTCCGGGGCATCACAAAAAATAGAATCAGAGTAATCACAATCAAAGAAAAAAAGATGAGACGATAAGGCAACCCTTTTTCCAACCGACCTCGGAAAGATCGGAAGGAAAGATAAATAATCGAAGGAAGACAGCCAAAGAGCCATAAAAACCCAAGTCCTCCGGAACGCGAAGCATACCGAATGACGGCGGAGTTCCAATTGCCTAACCCCTCTAACCAATTATAAGCGATCCTTTTCCACTGGGGCCACTCCTCCGTACCAGACAGTTTCTGGATGTGGGGGATGGGGAACTGTGTCTCCAGAGAAACTCCGGAGAAGATCGTCATACCGCAAACCTTGAGTTCAACTGGAAATAATGGATTTCCGGTGTGAATATAATTCCTGATCTGCCAGAAGCCCCCGATCGCAATACCGATCACAATTACACCCAGGAAAAATAGTATGCCTTGACGGATAAACTGTCCGCCGGAATGATATATCTTCTCCCCGAAAGCAATATTCTCCCGGGGAATATTCATCTTTGTTTCAGCTGTCCGATTTCTTATCGTGCGAAAGAGAAGAAAGACTAACAAGATTCCACCGATGAGAGGAAGGAAGACTATCCCCGTTCCCTTGGCACCAATCACTAGGCCGAGAGCACATCCCAGGGCTGGCATCATTCTCCAGGGGATCTTATTTCTCTTGATTTGCCGAAGGCTGATGGCGGTCAGAGCCATCAAGGCAATATAAAACGAAGCGGTGGCCGAATCCACATAAGTGGTTGATGACTGTGCTATATTGACGGGGATAAAAATAAACAACAATCCACTCCCGATAGCAAAACCGGGTGAAGCTCCAAAAAACCGAGCCAGGCAGATTACAGCTATAACCCCGAGGGGAAGGATGGGCAACTGGATCGCATTCAGCAACCGAACCAACCCCGTCGCCCGGACCAGAATAAATCCCAGTAATTCCACGCCCTTGGGATAAGCATTCCAGTTTGGATCGACTGTCCCTGCCCAAAACTCTGAGTAATCAACGGTTATCCAGTGTGGATAGCCCTTCAGCGCCCAGAAATGCATAGTGGGATTATGATACCAGAGGCCGTCCCAGGAATAGTCGGGGAGCGCGTAGGCCAACAGCCAGAGAAGGATATAGACCAGGGCGGTCAGGGCAACCAGACCCCAGATAATCCATCCGATATCTGTCGCTACGAATGGTTCATTTCTCTCCCGGTGTAATCCGGATCGCAAGAAATGCCAATACCATCCGGCAGCAACAGCCGCCAGCAAAACAATCAGCAGAGCAGGCAACTGAGAAATCCTAACCCGGACTAGGCTAAGCGTTATTGTAAATACTTCAATACTTCCAAAGAAAACCAGCACCGCGCCCAGAACATGAAACCACCGGTTTCTACAGTCACCGATTAGTTCAAAAGAAATCGATTGATTCACCGGTATATCAGACATATTTAGGTCTCATCCGATTCCGGACCGATCAGGTAGAGACTCTCAACGTATTCCCGATCATAGCGGAGCCCCTGCACCCCTTTAGCCTCGGAGAGAAATTTAACGTTGCTGTAGCGGGGATCACAGTAGTCATCGATTGCGCCGTCATGAAAGGCTTTTACCACCTGTCGGACACCGCTTTCAATTGTCCAGTGAGAGGCAAACCCGAGCTCGTTGGAGATTTTGCTAAAATCCACCCGATAATTCCGGATATCACTGTCAAATGGGATTTCATTAATGGTGGCCTGAGGAATTTCCTTCTCGATAATCCCGGCAATATCAGAAATTGTGTAATTCTGTTCATTGAATCCAACATTAAATATCTCATTACCCACCTGCTCCAGGGGAGCATTTACCATCAGATATACGGCCCGGGCGGCGTCATCAACATGCAAGAACGGACGCCACTGCTCACCCCCGCAGACCGGAATTATTCCTTCAGTGACCGCTTTGGCGGTGAGTAAATTTACAACCAGATCAAACCGGGTCCGTCCCGACAGCCCGAAGATCGTCCCAAAACGCAATATCGTCGGTTGAAAAGTGGTGTCCCTCAACTTAAAGAGCACCTTTTCGCAGGCAATCTTGGTCCGGGCATAGAGAGAGACGGGATTTAAGATAGACCTCTCATCGAGGATTTCGGCATTAGCGCCATAGACCGAGCAGGTGCTGGCAAAGATAAACTTACGAACCCTAAGCCCCTTGGCCACCTCACCTATCATCCGGGTGGCCATCAGGTTAATCTCGCGGGTTAGATTCTCATCCAGCGCGCACGCCGGATCACCCACTATTGCCCCCAGGTGTACAACTGTATCAATTCCCTGCATGGCTTGCACCACTGAATTAACTTGGCGGAAATCATGGCGAAAAATCTCCAATTCGGGGTGGTCCCGGAAGTCCGCGATAGCTTCGTCTCCG
>Ga0222693_100402_pt1 | contig 10726 bp, 9 predicted proteins | sample AntAcemetage1331_FD_179840 | JGI IMG/M metagenome (GOLD analysis project Ga0222693, IMG submission 179840) | Saline water microbial communities from Ace Lake, Antarctica - #1331 | ecosystem: Environmental > Aquatic > Non-marine Saline and Alkaline > Saline | place: Antarctica: Ace Lake | collected... | reverse complement strand
CGGTGAATGCGTTCGTCTCGTTCTTTTTGTCATCTTCTGCTCCATTTGTTAGTCCTTCGGGGACTGTTAAAGGTAGCAGATTAACCACTTATAGGCTTGTTCAAATTATTGGGGCCACTTCTGGGGGAACATTATTTCTTGATGAAATAGGAGATATGAAACCCACCCTTCAAGCAAAGCTTCTTCGGGTACTCCAGGAAAGAGAATTTGAACCCGTTGGAGGCCTTAAGGCGACCCCTGTTGATACACGTGTGCTCGCAGCAACGCATTGCGATCTTGAAAAACTTGTAGCAGAAGGAAAATTCAGAGAAGACCTTTACTATAGACTGTCAGTCATCCCACTCAGCATTCCACCATTAAAAGAGCGAAAAGAGGATATTCCTATCCTCCTTGAGGCCTTTTTAGAATTACATGCGACTAAACGCGGCAGGGAAAAGTTCACTATCCCTATGAATGTAATGATCGCTTTACTCTCCTATAAATGGAAGGGTAATGTTCGTGAGCTTGAAAACCTTGTGCAGCAAATGTCAATACTCTGTTCAGGAAAAGAGATCCAACTCAACGATCTTCCCGAACGTTTGCTTGTGGATTTTGATCCAGCACAGGTTGATTTAGAGTATGTAAATACTATTCTTTCCAGAAGTAGTGCTTCCGAGAATAGGGAAAAAGAGCAAACGGTTGATACTAGTGTGGCCGTCCCGATTGGTCTCGGATGGCATGACGGACAGGTCGATTTCAAAGAACTTATAAATGATTACGAGTCGCAATTGATCATCAAAGCGATGAAAATATCTAAGGGAAACAAGAAGGAAGCTGCACAACTTTTAAACTTAAAGCGCACAACCTTACTTGAAAAAATAAAGAAAAAGAATTTACAGGGAATGTGGGAATAGAGTGATAAGAGGCCAATCAGGCTGCAATTTTCGCCGATAACGAATCAAGCTTCTCCTCAATATCAGCATCACTTGCAGGGGTCAACAGGATATCATCCACTCCATATTTCACAGCTTTGATAACCTTTGTTCTGGTCCACGATGGCCCAACTGCAACGAGTGGCAGTGGACTGGCCGCACTAATCTTAATGGCAACTCCAAGGGCTTTCTCATCAACGTCAGCCATCACCAGAAACACCGCCCTCATATCACCGGGCAGATAATCACTGGCACTCTCTTTGTAATCGAGAACCTTAAAAGCAACGCCACGACCTTTAAGTACCGTAGTGATTTTAGAACACTCCCCACTATCATTACTCACTATCAGATATTCAGCATTTAGAGTGCTTTCTCCTGCTTCTCTTACCCCAACCCCTGAGAAACCATCATCGGCCGTAGCCTGTTCTGTGACAGTACCCTTTGCCTCATCAGCTGATGCTTCTGGAGCATCATCGGCAGCATCTTCCTGTCCTAGTTGGTTAAGTTTAAACACCGTTAATGGAACAAGCATTTGCACGTTACCCAGTTCCTTGTCACCGATACTCAGCTTGCTCTTAGCCATATAGTATAAGACATCGGACATCGGCTCATCGGATTCAGCATCTACCTTCATGGGAACAACCTGTTCCAGGCCGGTCTTCACGAAACGGATTTTATCAGTATACTGTTCTTCAAATACCTTTGTATAAACACCCGACATTATATTGGCAATTTCGCCATAGGCATCTTCAGCATCATCGTTAAAATCTTCGTCGACAACATTCGATTCGAGTTCAGTCGGAGGCAACATAATAAGAGTCCCGCCGATATAAATAGCATCTTTTAAACCAACATAAAGATAGGCCTTTCCTTCTACTTCTCCAACTACGTCCATATGGGCTAATACCTGCTTTCCCGATGCCTCATCAAAAAAGAAATCCTCTTTATTGACGATACTTGTCGAATGCTCAGTAAATGTGACATCGGCTCCTAGAAGTGCACCAACCTCATCCCCTAAACGAGCGTTACACTCTTTCAAACAAGCATCAACACGTTTTTTCTGTTTTTTTACATCTACGACTTCTGCTGCAGGAGCTGTATCAGTACTGCCACTGCCAACTGGTGCATTTTCGGCTTCAGCTTCCCCTTCTGCCTGAACAGTCTCGGAACTATTCTGATCGGTTCCAATGTCCTGATTACTGTTTTCCGATGCAGTTTGAGCAGCAGTTTCTTCGCCAGCCGATTCTTCTACCTTAGGGGGAGCATCGTCAAGCCCCATGGGCTCGGCTGGAATTAAAAGAACCAATTCTCCCATTTCAGCATCGTTCAATGTCATTCTAGCTGAAACCTGATAATAATTCTGATTAGGGATAGGTTTATCCGACTCGATATCAACCTTAGCGGCGCTAATTATTTCCTGTTTTTTACGAATAAAACGGAATTTCTTCGGGTACATTTCTTCGAAGGTTTTAGTGTAGGACCCTGCTATGATATTAGCAATTTCGCCATAGGAATCATCAATTTCCTCACTGTAGTCTTCAGATGATACAACCTCTGCAAGTTCAGTTTCGGGCAGCATAATAAGTGTGCCACCAAGGCGAATAGCATCCTTTACACTGATCAGGATACAACCATCTCCTTCAATTTCACCACTAAGCTGCACTTCTGAAAAGACAAGCTTTCCAGATGGCTCATCGAAGTAATCTTCTTTCGAAATAAGCTGTGTGGAAAAATCGGACATAACCAGCTTGGCCCCCATAAGGCCACCAACTTCATCACTAACCCGTTCCTGAACAAGTTCAAGAATTTTATCGATTTTCTTTTTGGCTTTGCTAGATGGCATGGAGTTTGAGAGGTTAAAGGATTATTGAGAGACTGCAGCGGATTAAAACTGCTAAAACAGTTCCATTTTGTAATGAGTTATAATGGTATCGACAAAACCGCGAAATTTCTTAACAGTTTTAAGGGGGATAAATCATTTGTATGAAATAACAGAGTGGAACCAGTGGTGCGTACTTAACAGTTTGAGCAAATATATTTCAATTCAATCATAAAGAGGCCATCATTCATCTTAAAATGGACAACGACCCTGACAGCACCAGCCATGCCACTGGTACGAAATGACTCCCCTACAATAGTTGTAGGTATAGCAAGTTCAATATCCTGATCGTTTTCAGCAAAGGATATTTTAAGGTTTCCTGCTACCATATTGGCAATTTCACCAATGGCATCTTTAACATCTTCATCGATTTCCTGCACTTCCATTCCTAAAAATGTTCCGGTAATATCTGTGGCAACGGAGCTGGGACAATGCACCGCAAGCATACCACGTATATCCTTTCCAAGACCGATCATACTAGTGATATTAGCAGGAATATCACCTCCTCTTCCCTCGAAGGTCTCTCCGACTTCAAGCTCAACCATCAACATAGTAGAGAAAATTTCTTTTGTTCCATCAATAATTGCCTGTCCAACGTCCATATACTACTTCCCTTCTTTTAAGAATATTTTTTCAATAAAGAGGCGTGGCTCAGGATCAGTGCCTCTCCTCTTTATACCAAACAATTTCAGCGAGGGTAATGAGTTACCCTCGCTGAAGAGTTCGCAATAAATAACAATTGACTATTTTTCCAGATCCATTTCAACAAGAAAACATCCTTTTCCAGTATCAAATTCAATGATAACTTTATCGACTTCCTTATCTGAGGAAAAACTGTACTCTGCTCCTGCAATTGTAGAAGGGAGTGACAGATCTATATCCCGTCCTTTTTCCGACAGTATGGTTTTCACGTTTCCGCCGAGCATATTAGCAACTTCACCAATCGCATCATGAACATCATCGTTAATCTCGGTGACATCCATCATCAAAAAACTGCCTGTGATTGCCATTGCAACATCATATGGTATATGAACTGCCAAAACACCTTTATGTGTTCCGGCAAGACCTATCATTCCAGTTATTGTATCGTTAAGAACACCATGATTAGTCATTATTTGCTTAACACTGATATCCATCATAACCATGGAAGAAAATATTTCCTTGGTCGATTCAATCATCTTTTCTTGAATCTCCACGCCAACCTCCTTGTTGAGCGATTTTTATAGAAGTGGTCCCAGAACCTCATTGACCTTATCGGGAGTAAATGGCTTTTTGATTGCACCTACAGCTCCAAGGGATTTTGCTTCACCTATTATATCATCTCCAGTCTCTGTGGAAATCATCAAAACCGGGATATCTTTAATTGCATCTCTGGTGGATTTTTCACGAAGAAAACTAATTCCATCCATATTCGGCATATTGATATCACTGAGAACGATATCGACATGTTCCTTCTCAAGTACTTCCAAAGCTTCAAGTCCATCTGCTGCTTCGAATATATTATCGAAATCTAGCCCTGCCTGACGCAAAGACCTTCCTATAATAATTCTCATTGTTTTTGAGTCATCGACCAACAATACATTTTTACCCATTATCTTCCTCCTGCTCCGAATTCAGAGTTATTAAATAGATCGTATTTAATTATTACGATCTAACTTTTTTAAATGATAAACGTACAACTACAAAAAGAATATCAGGTTTTTAGATTAAAAATCAAATATCTTTTAAAAAAACATCATTCAGTTCTAATACTACACTTGGAGTGTTTTTTGCATAACAAACTACAAATTCAACCTCAACCTGACCTAAAATGAAAAATAAAATCACATTCCTTATTATTATTATACTCTTATGTCCACAATTGAGTTTTGCCAAGAGTATATTGACTAGGATAAACAAAATCACCAATAAGGATTCAATTGAACTCTACTGTTCCTTCACTAATATTCCAGTCTATAGGTCTAATATCAGGGAAAAAAGAGTCGACTTCATCCTTGAAGATACTGCTATTGAGTCAGAAGCTGTACTCTTTAAAGAGGATGACAAGATAGTCAAAATTTTGTCACAAAATAAAAACAACAAAACAGTACTCTCTTTTTTCTTTAGGTATCCTCCTCAAAAATTCGAAGTTACACCTAACCAACAAGAAAACAAACTCACCGTAAATATTCTTCTCGGTAATCCTTACAGTACAGCACTACCAAATTTTTCATCAAAGCTTGAAGGGATTACTATACTTGAACGAACAACTAAAGATTACTCAAATCCTCTTATTGCATCACCCTACGCTGCAGATTGGAGAAGTTTTTTTAAACTGTATGAATCTAAAATACACCTTTCCATACCGGTGCAATTTACGATGCTCCCATTTCCTGCTATGGCCTATCTTCTTCCTGACCGTGAGAAAAACAGTGCACTGCTCAGTGAAGAGATCCATAAGCTTGCCAAGAAAGAACTCTGGGATGATATCCTTCCACTCCTCCTTAACCAGATAACCGAGGAGGAAGACCCTGAAATCAAGAAAAAACTGGCACTCACCTATGGTGATGTCCTTTCAAGAGACAATAATTTTATCGATTCTTTCAAACAATTCTATCTTCTTGCAGATGAATATGGAGAAGAAGAGATAGGTATTTTCGCTAAATATCTCCTTATTCTGTTACGGGCGAGATTTGAAGATCCTTTTATTGCGGACTATGAACTGCGATCTCTTCAACCATCGATGACGCCATCCAACCCTTTAACGCCCTACTTTCTTATAAGCCAGATTGAAACGGCTTTAGCAACTGAGCAATACTCCAGAATGGGTAAACTTCTTGAACTGGACGATATAGCTTTTCCCGAAGATACAGCCATCCTAAAGGAGTTGAGACAAGCTGACCATTGGTATGGTACAGGAGACCTGGTTAAGGCGTATATTGGCTATCAGTTACTTGATGAAAATGAACTTTTGCTCAAGAAAAACTTTTCCCTAAATGGGTACTGTGACACACTCTATCAACAAAAACAGTTCACCAAGGCCTCTCGCTGTTACTTACGTTTAAGCGGTCACATTAATGATAAGGAAAAACTGGGCATAACCAATTTCAGACAGTATATGGCTGAACTGCACTACAAATCCCCGGTATCAATGATCGATTATTTTGCCCGAATAGAAAACACCTTTTATGGTTCAGAAGCAGGATTTCTTGGTGCTATAAAAAAAACCGATATCCAATACTTAACTCTTGACGATTGGAGTGCAAATGCACTGCTTTTCTATAAAACATATGCAGCCAAAGCAACATCACGCGAAGGAAGGGAGGAAGCCACCTTTAAGGAGGCACTCGTCTACAGATTAAATAATGAAAATATAAAAAGTCTTAACCTGGTCATGTCCTTTTTAAGAGATTTTAGAAAAGGTCCATTACATCAGGAAGGCCAGGCTTTACTTATAGAGTTGTTTCCTCTAGTCATTAAAGAGTATGTGAAAAAAAATATGTATATGGAAGCTCTCATTCTTGCAAAGAAGAACCGTAAACTTTTCTTGAAGAACTGGGTTGACATCTCACTGCTTTCAGAGCTTGCAACTTCCTACAATTCCATTGGAATATATAATGAGGCTGCTAAGTTTTACCTTTACCTGATCACTCTCTCATCGGAGGATCAAAAAGAAAAATACTACCTTCCGTTAATTAGGGCTTCCTACAATCATGGCACCTACAATTTCGTTGAGGATTATGCAGATCAGTACAACTACCGCTACCCTAATGGTAGCGATCAGGAGAAGATACTGGAACTCCGTATAAAGGCAATGCTTTCAGAAGAGCGTTTTGCTGAAGCGATCACTTTTCTGCCAGATGAAATTCCGGCAACCGAAGATTTTTCTCTGCTTGCAGCATCTCTTTATTTTCATGAGAATAACTACGAAAAGGTAGTCAAAATTCTGAACCGAGACCTACCTATTAGTGACAAGCAACAAGCAAGAAGTTCTTTTATGCTGGCAGAAAGCATGTACCGACTCGATGAATTTGAAAATTCAGAGCCCATTTTTGCAAGAATATCTAAAGAGTCAAGTCATCACGACCAGGCTCTATACAGATTGGGGGAACTCAGTAAAATGGCAGGTAAGAAAGAAGCTGCACTAAAATTATACAAAGAACTTGCCGAAACAGGAAAGAATGAACTTTGGGTTAGAATGGCAAAAAAAGAGCTCGAATTAAATGATGTTCTCTAGATTCAAAAAATCTGCGCTCTCCTGACTATCATAAAATGAGGTACTTATGAATACGCTTGATCCCTTTGATTCAAACATAAAACTCCTGCAGAAGGTTCTTGATTTACGTTCCACAAATCAGCGAGTAATTGCTTCAAACATTGCAAACGCAGAAACACCTGGATACGCCCGCAAAGTTTTTCAATTTGAAGAACAATTACAAAATGCAATATCTGCAAAACCAGGTACCCTTGCAACAACACATGGCAAACATATTTCCACATCACCAACAAGTATACATTCAGTCACCGGCGCAGTACATGAAATCAAGGACAAGACCGGTATTGGTGATGAAAATGCGGTCAGTATGGATATGGAAATGGTGAACTTATCTGAAAACGAGCTTCTATATGAAACAGCTGCACAGTTATTAAAAAAGAAATTCACTTTACTTAAATATATGATTCAGGAAGGAAAATAAACTGACAGAGGATTTTCATGGATATTTTCACAACATTTGATATAAGCGCATCTGCTCTTAAAGCTCAACGAACACGGCTCAATACGATTAGTTCCAATCTTGCCAATGTAGAAACGACATCCACTCCTGAAGGCGGACCATATAAAAAGAAATCCGTTTATTTTCAAACAAAATCAATCCCGTTTAAAGAACAACTGGATTCATCCATAAAAGGTGTTGAAGTCACCAAAATACTTGAAGACAAAGAAGAGCCGAAAATGATTTACGATCCGTCACATCCTGATGCCAGGGAAGATGGTTACGTTGCCATGCCAAATATCAGCGTTTTAAAGGAAATGGTGGATATGATGTCTGCCACCCGCTCCTATGAAGCCAATACAACCGTTATAAAATCTGCCAAAAGAATGGCACTCAAAGCTCTTGAAATCGGGAGATAACAGATCATGAATTCAATTATCAACTCAATAGGTGCAAACCCCTTAGCTCTGCAACCCGCCGACAAAAACCCTGTGGCAGTTGCAAAATCGGATTTCTCAAAGGTTATCCAATCGACTATCGACCAGGCAGTGTCAGCCGAGAATGCTGGTGACAGAGCCATCACGCAGTTACAAAGTGGTGAGGCCAAAAACCTTCATGAAACAATGATCAGTGTTGAAAAAGCAGATATTTCGTTAAAAATGCTGGTTTCGTTCAGAAATAAGGCCTTACAGGCCTATGAAGAAGTTATGCGAATGCAGATTTAGAAAGAGTATAAAAGACGAAGCAATAACCATTAACCCTTTCATGTTAAAAGGGAATTTTTCATGGCCGACGAAGACAATATTCAAACAGAAACAGTAGAAGAAGAAATCCAGATTCCTGAGAGAAAAACGCTATTCACACTTATTAAAGAATGGCCCCTCTCCAGAAAAATTGCACTTGTTGCAGTGACCTGTATTTCGATTGCGATATTTGCAGTGATTATACTCCAGGCAAGAACCGCAGATTATCAATTGCTGTTTGCGAATATGGAACAGAAAGATGCAGCTTCCGTTGTTGCCTGGCTTAAAGGACAACGCATTGAGTATGAGCTCAAAAATGAAGGCAAAAACATCTGGATATCTGCAAATAAACTCTACGAAACTAGACTTGAACTCGCCTCAAACGGGCTCCCTTCCGGAGGCGGTGTGGGATTTGAAGTCTTTGACAAACAATCCTTTGCACTCACCGATTTTGTACAGAAGGTGAACTATACCAGAGCGCTGCAGGGAGAGCTTGCCAGGACAATTACATCTCTGAAACCCGTTGAGGCAACAAGAGTCCACTTAGCTATTCCAGAAAAACGACTCTTCAAGAATCAACAAATCGATGCCACTGCATCTATTATACTGACACTAGCCAAAGGCAGTTCACTCGATCAAAATCAGGTACAGGGTATCATCCACCTGGTATCAGGATCGGTCGAAGGACTTTCCCAGGAAGGCGTTACGGTAATTGACAGCTTCGGAAAAGTCCTTGAAGGGACATCTGAACCCGATGATGACCAGATGTTTTCAGTGGATATGCTGGTTTTCCAACAGGAACTTGAACGCCGTCTTGAGACACGTGCTCAGGACCTGCTCGATAAGACCATGGGCTTAGGTCAGGCCATGGTGAGAGTAACAGCAAATCTTGATTTTGCTAAAGTTGAAAAGACTGAAGAACTTTTTGATGCTGACGAACCTGTTATCAGAAGTGAACAGACAAGTGATGAAAGCAGTGGCAGCACGGGTGCTGGTGGAATCCCAGGAGTTGAATCCAATCTGCAGGGCAATAATACTAGTCAGGCAGGTGGTGCTCCACCTTCGAACAAATCAACACGTGTGACCAATTATGAAATAAGTAAAACCATCAGTAAAACTATTAATCCAACCGGAACCATCAAAGACATTTCAGTATCTGTCCTCCTTGCTGACAAAGTTATTCCAGCAAAGGATGAGGAGAGCAAAGCAACTTCCGAAACACGCAATGAGGAGGAATTACTTGCTGTGGAAACGATGGTTGCAACGGCTCTTGGACTTAATACCAAGCGTGGCGATAACATCAATGTCGCATCCATGCCATTTATGACAACTTCGGATGAGCAGATGCTTGCTGAAGAAATGCCTGGAAACCTTCTCTATGAATACCTCCCTCTTGTTAAAATAGGTTTGTTATCTCTTGGTGTACTTCTCTTCTATTTCCTCCTCGTTCGCCCGATTATTAAAACTATGAAAACCGAGGTGACTGATCATAACAAAACCATTTCCGATCTGGAACAAGCCGTCATTGATGTAAAAGAAGCACGAGAGCAGGCGGAAGCAGAAAACAACTATGAATCAGATGAAGAAGAGATTGAAGCGGATGCTGTTATTCGCCTGCGTAATGAGGTTATGAGCAATCATGTTCCCACCGCATATATTATCAAAAACTGGATAAACGAAGGATAAACTATGAGTCTTGACACTCTTACTGGCTTAGATAAAGCTGCAGTTCTTATGATGTGCCTTGGTGAAGAAGCTTCTGCTAAAATTTTCAAAGAACTTAGTGCAGAGGAAATTCGTCTTGTAACACGAACTATAGCAACGATTGATCACATTCCAGAAGATATAAAAGAAACTGTCTTTGCAAATTTCACGGAATCGCAAAGACAGTTTGCAGGTGTCTTTATTAAAGGAGACGAATTCGCGAAAAAGGCTATTTTAGCACTCGATGGAGACGAACGAACGGAAGACTTACTTGAACAGTTTATATCCGGTACTGAAACCAGACCGCTCGAAACCATTTCCCTAATGGAACCATGCATGGTCGCAGGTCTTCTGGAAAAAGAACATCCTCAGACAGTATCTCTTGTTCTCTCAACCCAGCATGTTGCGCACGCAGGTGAAATTCTCAGTCACCTCCCCGAGGAAATAAGAGCTGATGTTGTCTATCGTATAGCAAAGATCGAAAAGGTTTCTTCGGAAGTTATCACTAAAATTGAAGATGCACTGCATAGGGAAATAGGTCAGGTGGGTACTAAAAAACAGAGTCAGGTTGGTGGTGTTGATAAAGTTGTCGATATTTTAAACAATCTTAAAAACAGTATGGACGCTGACATTCTCGATGATATCGAAGAGACTGATCCTGATATGGTTGAAGAAATCAGGAAGCGTATGTTTACCTTTGAGAACCTTACAGCTCTTGACGGACGCTCACTCCAGATGATCCTCCGTGAAGTAAATAATGATTCTCTTACAATGGCTCTTAAAACTGCATCCGAT
>Ga0222693_100398_pt1 | contig 10752 bp, 13 predicted proteins | sample AntAcemetage1331_FD_179840 | JGI IMG/M metagenome (GOLD analysis project Ga0222693, IMG submission 179840) | Saline water microbial communities from Ace Lake, Antarctica - #1331 | ecosystem: Environmental > Aquatic > Non-marine Saline and Alkaline > Saline | place: Antarctica: Ace Lake... | reverse complement strand
CAGAAGTCTGGATCTCCGCCGCACGCGGAGGCCAGGAACGCGGAGAAGTCGCCCATCGTCATGCCGCCAGTTTCAGACGGGGGCTGCTCGGCGTCCTCGTCCTGCTGCAACACCTGGCTAACGGCAACGTTTAGCTCACCAAACGTGCATTTGAGTGACTTTCCCCACCGCTTGACGGTCTTTTCGGCGTCCCGGCCTTCCATCGCCAGGGGTTCCCCGGCATCCCGGCCATGCGCCATCGCGTATGCAAGGGCGAAAGTCTGCTGTTTGTTGCCATCCAGTTGACAGCCTACGCGGTCAAACCAATCCTGGGCATACAAGGACATAGGCCAGAGATAGACGCCGCCTATGGCTACAGGGGCGCCACGAGCGAGCAATCGGCGGGTTTCAGGGGATTCGACAGCATGGCCAAGGGCATTGATCTCGACAATCTCGGCGGGCGTCAGGTCTATGCCATCAGCCCGCAAGGTTTCGATTTCAGCCTCTGCCAGTTCTGAAAGTTTCGCAAGGTCCTGCATTATGTTCCTTCATTTCCGGACCTTATGATGCAAGACGCGCGAGATTGAACGATGCGGCGCCGGCGGCTGTGTGCCAAGCGGCCTGACCTTGATCCTCGCCGGGGTCTTGCGTGACTTCGGCCATGAATACGGCTGCATCACCGGAATCGGCAAGCACGGCTGCCAATGCCCAAGCCGGAGTTTCATCGATGCGGACAAAATCCGCCGTGACTTCGCCGGTTCCACCGCTCACACCGTGGGCCGCGGGTTCGCCAACGCCATCCAACTGTTCAGCCATTGAGCAGTTAAAGGTTATGCCTGATCCCGTCAGTCGGCCAGCCGACACGGTAAAGCCAAGCACCTGCGCCTGCTTCATCCCAATGACGCTGATCGCCGGGAGTGTGAACTGATTGGTGAAGCTGGTCGGGGCGGTTATGGTTTGCAGGCCCAAGAAACCAGCGACCGTGATCTGTGGCCAGCCGCCGTTAGCGGTTGTCAGCCCCAGGCTTTCGGCCATTATCTGTACGGCAAGCTCGCCGATAACCAGATCGCTAAGGTCCAGCGTACCGGATTTCAATGCGTAGGTGCTGGATACTTCATAGATGGCGCCAGCATCATTCCCGCTATACGCGCTGGCGGCAATATCCTCGTTTGCATCCTGCGCGTCCGCACGAGTTTTTGCCCGTGGAACCTTACTGCTGGCAACCAGGACCATTATGTCAGCCAGCGTACCGGCGTCATGCACTGTTTCCAAGATCGCAAAATGGTCGGTCAATGCCCCAAAACTTGTTGCTTTGGATATGGTCATGGCAATCTCCTTTGTTAAAAATCTGACCGCCCGTAATGGACGATCATCGTTATACCAATCATGTTTATCCCGTTATCGTCAGCCGGGGCCAGGCCGTCACCGAACGTCAACCCACCGAACTGGAAAGCGTCGGTGCTTGTTTCGGCAACCACTCTGGCCAGAAAATAGGCTAATTCCTCTTTATCATCCCCGGTAAATACCCTGGTTTTGTACTGTGCAAACAGGGTGTCGCATACGTCTTGAACCGCCTCGTACATGCTGGATATAAACGCATGGCTTTTATCATCGTCGGTTTTTGTGCCCATCAGGATGGCGCACTGGACCTGCAACGTGGATTCGTTATCATCATGCCCTGGCGGCGAACACCGGACATCAATCAGCGGAAACTCACGGTCGGTTTTTTCATCCCATGAACCATCGGACTCTAAAGATTGCCATGCGCGGACTACGACAGCCGCACCCATTTCGGCATATTTACGCAGGGTTTCTGCCATCGCTAATTCTATGGCTTTGGTTGTGTTCATTTCGCGCCCAGTTTCTTTGCCACCCTGTCGTCAATCCTGTTCGCCATCTTGCGGGCGGCGGCCTCTACGGCAGCGTTAAACATTGTTTGCATAGGGCGCATAGCCCGCCGCATATAACTGATGCTATTTACTATTTTTACTGTCGGATTATCTACTCCGCCGCTCCATCGGATGCTTGCGATATTTGGAACGCGCATTATGTTTGCCATTCCGCCAGTTCGCATGTTTTGTTTTGCCCATTGCCATGTTTTTTTCGCAAACCCGCTTCGGCCAATCTTGCGCCGCTTGTCTGTCTTAATTCCTGGAGCAACAATCTCCGGATTTGCTACATCTGGTCCTGATGGTAGTTTTCTCCACTGCCCCGATCCGCCGCTGCGGTCATACCAAGACACAGTTTTCGTATCAAAAAACCGTAGCTTGCCGTACTCTCCTGTCCTGAAAATCGGCTGAAATACTTTTTTGCCATTCTTGTCGTATCGGTTAACACCGAACGGAGCAAAGCGTCTATCGCCTTTGTGCTTCCGCGCTTTAGGATTTTTTACTATCCTGCGTAACTTTTTAGAAACCCTTGTGCGCTTCGCAAGCGATTCTATCAGTAAAATGCCGCCCCATTTAACCGATTCCTTTAAGGGTTTCCCGAGTTCCTTCTGCGCCCTTTGCATCTGCGCAAACAGTCGGTCAACTTGCATACGCGGAAACTCGATTGATACAGGCGCATTACTCATTCACCGCCTCTAATCCCAGCCGGGTTAATCCGCCAACTGGAAACCTGCCGCCCACACGCGCCTTGACCCATCCGGTCTTTTCATCCTGGCCGTTTTGCAGAATCTCAATGACCGTTCCGGTTTTAATCTCGTCGTCAGGCTCATCAGTGGCAAGTAATCGCACGTTAGCGTCAATACTTCCAAACTGCCCTTCATCGGTATTCTCACGGAGCTTGCCAATGCCGGAGCATAAAGCCTTCGCAATCACCGTCCGGCCTATGCGGATTTTACACCGGGCAATGGTCAGGCTGTTATACACGGCGTTGAATGTGTCTATTCCGAGCGACATTTAACAGCCATTCACAGCCCCGGCGGGGGATTACCCGCCGAGGCCATGCCTTGATATCCCTCAGTTGAAGGAATTTACAGTCACGCACACGGGCGCGGCGTCATTCGTAGTCGTAAAGACTGCGCGAATGTAGCGACCTCCGACGCCGAACTCATACGGAAGCCGTGTCACAGCACCGGCAGTGTTGCCCGTTGCCGTCACGGTCCCGGTTAAGTTCGTCACCGTGGCCCACGTCCCGGTTGACGCGGCAGCGCGTTGGACCGAAACTGTGCCGCTAAAGTTCGTCGCCCCGGTCAGCGGGGTTCCGATACTCACGATGATGGTTCCGTAACCCTTGTATGTCATCGTGTCCACAGCCGAGCCGGTAATGGTTTGTAATGCCGTACGCGGAGTAAGGGCAATAAGACCGCAAGCAAAAGAATTGCTCGTGGCGGCGCTATTTGTTGCGCTTGCGCGCACGAACATGGCGGCATTCGTGCCCATCAGCGTGTCGAGATCAACCTCTACGCCCTCAATAGTGGCAGGGCCAACAAAGGTGTTTGTGCCGAGCGTGCCAAGCGTGGCGGCTGTCCGCCCCCATAACACCGTAACCGTCCCGGTTTCGATCCCCGCCACAAGCAAGGCTTTCCCTTTGTACGTTGTGACCGTGTTTGTATCCCCAACAACCGCGCCCGCAGCGTCAATTACCTGCGGAGCGAGCAATGTTATTGCCTCTTGATTAAGCGTGGTGGCTTGCGCGGCCAGCACTTGATCGTGATCCGTCAGCGCGTAGGTATCCAATGCAGCCCTGGCACCCAGCGCAAAACACACCACGATCATCGTTGATATGACCGTTCTTTTCATTTCTTCATTTCCTCATCTTGCTGACGTTCAGCGGGCCGGCCGGGTTGCGACCGGCCCGCGTTGCTGTTTCTGCCGCGCTTACGATGTCAGCGTGTCGTTGTACGCGAACGCCTGGCCATGTCGGCACATGACATCGCAATCCTGCAAGGCCACGATCCGAACTGCGCCGGTCGTGCTGTTGCTGTACGGGTCAATCGTCAGATCCACGCCGCTCCACAGCGCGAGAATCAGTTGATTCCAGGCACCGAAGAAGATGTGAGTATCCGCGACGTTCTGTGTAACGTGCACCGGATAGCCCAGCATCGTTTTTGTTGCCAGGTCGAGCAGGAAGCCAGCCAGGGGGCCGCCGCCTACGTTCTCGGTCTCGGCTATATTTTCTATAACAACCGAACCGTTCGGCCTGTTGGCAAGCAATCCCATGCCGCTTGCGCGCATGATCCATGCTTGGCCGTTCATATCCGCGTTGTCAGACATGATTTGCGTTAGGAACGTAATCATCTGGGCACGGGTCGGAGCATCAACGGTGACGGTCGGGTTATTCACGTCATCTTGATTAATCAACCCCTTGGGCTGGCCGTTCGCGTTCGTACCGTGCAGGGCCGCGACTTCGATTAAGCGCGCCAGCGTTTGGATCAGTTCGTTCTGCACGAACATTTCCACGTCAATACCGCTCTGGAGCAGCAAGCGCCGGCTGATGTCTGTCCAGCCGGAAGCGGTGTGCGGCGTTCCGGTGACTTGCTTCACGGTCGGTTTTCCTTCGGTCCCGGCACCATTCTCACCGTCCACCCATCCACCCGTGATCGCCCCACCCTTGGGAATCGCCACATCACCGACCAGACCGGAAAGCGTGGTCACGCCAGCCTGCGCCAAAACCATCTTGGTGCGGAGCACGTCGATGAATTGGGCAATCAACAGATCGGTTGCAACAAAGTTGCTGCCATTGCCGCCCTTAAGGAAGGGATCGGCACGCATACCGATGGGTGCGCAATGCGGGATGATGATACCCTGCGCGCTGCGACCGCTACGCTTGGAAATCTCATCGCTGATTTCGCGCTCGAAGCCAATGTCCTCTTTGCCAATACCGGCCAGATTGCGCAGCACCTTAAACACGCTGAACCGCTTGACAACCTGGGCCTGCTCACGGCTATCCAGCACCACTTTCGGCGGCACCTTGGCCGGAGGTTCAACCTTGCGGGTCTTTGCCTCGGCCAGTAGGCGGGTCGTTTCAACCTTGTCGGCTTCGGCTTTTTTAAGAGCCAAAGCGCGGAAATCTTCTACAGATTTTCCGCTCTTAATGTGTTCATCAGCTTCGCCGGGCGTCACGTCGAACGCGCGGGCCAAACGGTAGATTTCAACCACCGCATCGGCATCCAATTTTACTTCGTCCTTCATGGTTCTGGTCCCTTTCGTTGTGGCATTTTCTGCCGTGTTATTTTCCGAGCGTCCGTAACCCACATTGATATCGGCTGGCACCGGCTCAAAACTCGCTTCGTAAGGCATCCAGGACATCGCCCGAACCACCGGGATTCCATCCTTGTCGCCTTCGACACGATAGCTTTCGGCATTGACTCGGTAGCCGACCGAGACATTACGCCGAAGCCCCTTAGCCGCGTCTGTCGCTATCTCTTGGGCACGCGCCCCTGTGCAAAACTCTACGCCCCCTCCTAATTTTCGATCCTTGATTGACACCGGCATCAGGCCAACCTGATCCCCAAAATGGCGGTCGAGAATTACAAGGCCATCCTTGCACCGCGTCATGTCAATACTGCCTTCGTCGTGATCCAACACTTCGTAAATTTGTTGATAGCGCTCGTTAAATTCGGCATAGGTAAGCACCGGCGTTTCGCTCGACACACTCATGCGAACGGAAGCTGGCGTATCACCCTCAGCGCGGATCAATTCGATGCTGGCGGCCCGGATATTCATGCCGTCCTTGCGCTGTTCGGGGGCGTTCTTTTCCGGGGCGTTTACGATGTTATTTTTTCTTTTCATTTTAGCTCCTTCGCTACTTTCTGTTTAGCCACTATGTTGCTCGCGGCATCGGGAGGTACGCCAGACGCCGTGAGCAGCGCGATTGCGGCTTCTTTGCCTATTGCCCCGCTTGAATAGTTCTGTATTACTTCCAGCGCGGCGGCAATCTGTGCCCCGTTTAGGACTGGCAGTGCGTCCTTATTATCACTACTAACAAGGGCGGCCCTCGATACCTTTTCGCGCGCCATCACCTCAAGGTTATCTTCGTAGTCGTTCCCAATATCTGCCGCAACATCGGTGTTTGTTTTCCAGTGATTTTCTACCGCCTTCTGGGCGGCGTTCATGTCCCTCATCGGATCAACCCACATCCAGCGCCGGCCGCGATATTCATGCTCGGAAAACTTGTCGTATTTCAATAATGGAAGTCCGCCGCTCACAGAATAAGCCAGGAACGAGCGCAACCATGCACGAAAAACAGGGCTTTTATTCTGCGCAATGTAATCATTTTGATCGGTGATATACATATCGCGCTCGCTAATCGTGCCCACACGCACGCTGGAAAACGAAACGCCCGTCCAATCGTTTGCAAAATTGCTGTATTCTACATTAAATCCGCTCGCCACGTCCTTCAACATGGACCCTTTGAACGCCGTCAATTCGCGGTTTGGATGCGCCGGGGTGTTGATGTCCGACTCCCATCCAATCGGCAACACCTCGCTCTGGCCGGGTTCTTTTTCGGCAGTCAATGCGCTTGCGGCATCTTTGTTTTCATCGCTCGTCAAATCCGCAATTTCTGCATCATTTCCCTTCGGTGCATGATAGGTTCTAACGCTGCACGCCTCATCCCGTGCCGCCGTCAACTCGGCCCTATCGTATTCCTCGACCATCTTCAGCTTGACCATCGAAGCATGCGCCGCAGGAATACCACGCGGCTGCGCTTCATCTTCTTTCGTAAATCCATGTATTACCCGGCTGGCCGGGATACGAGCAAGCTGGCCGCTTCGTGCAACAACATTGGTGTAATTCGAACCGGCGTGCATATAGTACGCAACCGGGCGGCGTGTTCCTGGGTCCATCTCTACGCCGCACTGGACGATATTACCGTTTGGAAGTTTGCTGACGTTATATCGTTCATCGCATATATCAGAACGCACAACGCGCAAGGAAATGCCATAAGGATTCGGCAACGGTGCATCTTCAATCAGGATGAAATATTCGCCGTCGCGCTTCCACGTCTTGACATTCAGACGGTCCATTTCCGGTACTGTCATGCGGCCGGACACGTCACACCAATCGCGGTTCATGCTCCAACGCCAGAAGTGCCACTCAATAAACTTCGCTGCTTTTTCATCCAGGCGGTAATCCTTGTTGCCGGGGAATCCATCATGCGGAGTGGACTTCAAAGCAAATCCTTCGCCTACAATATTGACCGCCATTAACTGTAGCCATCGCTTGAAATGCGGATTATTCTTCGCCATTTCGCGCGACCGGCTACGAACGGTAGCAAGACTTCCGCTGATTTCGGCAGGCGTAAACCCGCCATCCCATCGCCATCCGGCAAGTAGCCGGTCAACCCGTGCCGCCTCAAAGCTTCGGACGGCAATCGCCCGCTTGGGAGCGGTGACATCGGCAATGTGCTTACGAAAAGGCCACATTATGTAAACCTCGTGCGTATAATCCGCTTGATACGCTTCCCTGTTTGGCTGGCAACTTCGCCCTTGTAGAGCGCGCGTAAGTCGAGCAATTCTTGCAGGCTCCCGTAGGTAACATTGATGCCGTCCAGCGCAACGCTTCTGTTCGGATCCGTGGCATAACTGAGGATTGCCGCTTCGATTGCAACAAGAGTGGCGGCATACTCGGATGTCGCCATCGGGGAAACAGTCACTTCGATTGCGCCTTCATCCACGGCAAAGATACGGCTTGACGCGGTATGCGTAACTAATCCGGCAAACTGGATTGTGCTGGGACGCCACAAAAGCGTTTGGGCGCCGGTCACGGTCAGGGTCCAGCCGGTGTTCGCGGAGTTGGCAACAGCGGCCACACTAAGCGGGACAGCGGCGGCAAACTGATAGGCAAGTGTGTATCCACCGGCAGGGGTATAGTCAGTGAAAATTAAATCTTCGCCGGTCTGCGTGGAGTTATCAGCCGACAGCCATATCGTTTCCCCGGCAATGATACGACTCGGAAGAAAACCAGCATTGAGCATTTCATCCCCTTTAAAATCGGAAAGGGATGGATTGTGGCAGTTTTTTAGTGGTTAGATTTTTGGCTTGCACACCATCCCCCTTTCCACTTATAGGGGAAAATGGGCCGTTCATCGGCGGGAATCTGCGGAAAATACCTGTGTTATCAGGCTTTGGATGCGGGCCATACGGCGGCGGACGGTGCGGCGCGGAATATGTAATTGACGAGCTACAGCACGGGTGTTTGGCATCGGGGAGCAATCGCGCGCCGCGATAATCCGCAGGTCGGTCTTGTCCAGCCGGCCAAGCATCACGGATTCCAGAATGATGTCGCGCACGGCGGCGGCGCGTTGCTCCAGCGGGGGCGTGACCGGATAATTCATCTTGTCGTTATAGTGCGCGGCACGCCGGAATATCGGATCATCCTCTAACGTGATTGTCTTTTCCACACGCCCTCCGTAACCTTAAATCGGTCTTGCCCTTTTTCATTGAACCGGATGACGTTGACGTTGCATGTATCGCCCAGGCTCAATCCGGCATGAGCGGCGCAAACTGGTGTCTTGATGCGCGTCACCCCGGCGCCGCCTCTGGTTTCAATGATGTTGATTTTAACGGCTTGCTTGCCGCAGTAGTGGCATTTCATGTTTGCCTCCCACAAAAAAGGGGACACCCAGCTTTCGCTGAATGCCCCCGGTTGTTCCGTAGGACGGTTTAGGATTTTACTGCGTTATTTTACGACGCCTTGCTTCCGATCATCTTGCCGATTGCCTGCCCCGCCAGTATCATGCGGCCAATAGAACGCTCCTCTCGTCCTTTTGCGCGACGAACTCTATCCCTGATCTTTATTTCTTCTTTGTGAGTTGAAGCATAAATAATGCTGCGGCGTATTTTTTCGTCTCTGTGTAACGCATAATATATTTTTGACTTTGCTGGGTTCTCGATACGACGGGCGCGGGCGCGGGCAGAAATTTCCGTCCTGTGAACATTATAGAATTTGCGAGCACGTTCAAGTATTTTGCCCCTGTTCTTTATGTAATAATTTTGATTATAGGCTGTTCGTTGTGACTCGTTCTTTGCAACCCATGCGCGCCTCTGCAATTTTATTTTGTCTCTGTTTTTTGCAAAGTAACGGCGACCACGCTCGCGTATTTCATCTCTATGGGTTTCACGATAAAGACGGAAGTATTCGCGTGATTCTCCTTTGTTTTCATATGGCATACATCACCCCTCAATCGCTTTCATCATTGATAACAGGTCGCTCCGGCTTAGGATCGTGTGCGCCTTCAGCACCTCAACCTGCTTGCGGCCATAGGTGCGCCACGGCACGGTTTCGACTTCGACGGTCGCCTGCTTCTGGTTATTCTTAGCAATCAACCATGAGCGTTGCTCTGCCAGCGGACGGATATGGTCGCCGTTCAACACCTGCGCCTTGATTTCCGACGGCGCTTCCATGAGGTTCACCAGCAGCGTGTCGGACTCCCCGCCAGCCTTCTGGACAAACACTTCAACCTTGCCCTCGACAATGCGCTTCTGTTCCGTCATCGGCAGGAACCGGAAGCGCGGATCAAGCGCAAGCCCCGGAAGTAACAGCTTGTTGCCGATTTTCTCCAGCGTCGCAATCGTGTTGCGCGGGATATTGTGTTCCGTGATTAACCGCGTCCGTGCTTCTGGATCGGCATTGAGTAGTTTGACCAGCGCGGCGCCAGCCTTAGCCAGCCCGTCAATCCCCGCCGCCAGTTCATGCAAAAACTCCCGTTCAAGATTCGCCACTTCTGATTTTACAATGTCATTCATCGTTCTCCTTTTTGGTTGTTCCGTTCGTTCCCCGTCACGCGGTCAATTAATCATGGCGTCCCTTTCTCTGTTTGATCCGTCCGTTTCTTTATCGTTTCAATCCTACCATTCTGCACCACCACCGCAATCCCCACCTCGCCCCACCAGCCGGGGCGCTCGGCGTGATCGAGCAGGGCCAGCAGGCTTTTGATGATGTAGTCACGGGGCAGTCCCCGCTTTATCGGAACAGGATCGCGGCTCACTGGTCGCGGATCACGTGTTGTATAATTTGTCACCTCGGCCTCCTTATGACTACATGCGCTTTTTTAGGTACTTTAACAGGTGTCGGTGTACCACTTGCCGACAAACCCTTCGCCGCCGCGCCCACCCAACATCCCGTCAGGGCATCTCCCCAGTCCCATTGCGCACCGGGCTGGTGACGCCACTCCCACCGCGTACCCTGCGGCGTGTCGTATTTGTTATGGATCTTCTCGGCAACAACCTGCGCGGCAAAGTCCCGGTGTTCCTTCGGGCGCGTTTCGGCATACAGCGTGCAACCACCCGGCGCGCCCGGCTCGGACAGGAACGCACGCTGTGAAGTCTCGCGCCAGAAGTCGGAGCTGAACATGCAATAGAACTTGTTCGGGTCGCTTTGTGCGCGCTGTATATGGCAACCCTCAAACGGTTTTCCGATCAGCGTATCCTTACGGTAGTTATACCTGTGCGCCGCACGCCCGATGGACGGGATGACGAAAAAGCTATACGTCTTGGATGCTTTCGCCCATGCCGCAAACCGATGAACAGGGTCAGGCTTGAACCCGGCGTCAATCAAAACGATGTCAGGCTGAACCCGGCGCGTGCGCAAGACAAACGCCATGCCAGCGATACGGTCACACGCGGCTTTCAATCCGTTATAGATGCTCTGCTGGATAACTTGCTCACTGGCGTTGCTGGGCCATAGCTCCCCACGATCCGGATGGTTACCATACGCAGGGATGTGCGCCGTCATAGCCTGGTCGAACCCGGCAACACACCAATGGAGACCGCCCTTGCTCTTGTTAATGTCTATCATCCCGGTGATCGTATGGCAGGCGTCAGGC
>Ga0222693_100381_pt1 | contig 11125 bp, 8 predicted proteins | sample AntAcemetage1331_FD_179840 | JGI IMG/M metagenome (GOLD analysis project Ga0222693, IMG submission 179840) | Saline water microbial communities from Ace Lake, Antarctica - #1331 | ecosystem: Environmental > Aquatic > Non-marine Saline and Alkaline > Saline | place: Antarctica: Ace Lake | collected... | reverse complement strand
TTTTTTTCTTTACTCCAAGGGGTATTTCAGGGTGAAAAACAAGCTTCTGGTCACCGATAATCATTTCAAATGTTTTACCATCATGGGCAATACGACATTCTTTATCCAGAACCTGAGGCTGGTCGGTAACTGTAAACCACTCCATGGAATCCCTACCTAAAATAAGTGACTTCCATCCTGAAAAGGTCTTCAAATTGCGGCGATGTTCAGACTCACCTCTGGCCCACCTCGGAACATTTACATCATCCTTACCAGCTATTCGCATGGGCGGTTTACTCAGCCCGCCACGAACATACACCTGCATTTGTGCTTTATGCATATAGAGAGCAACTTCACGATAAATATCCAGCTGCCGAACAACCATCTCCATGGTCAGGTTTTTATCCACCGGAAAATATCCTTCCTTATGTCTCTCCATCCGTCGTCTGAAAATCGTTTCAGGATCTGGAAGCAGGAACTCAAAGATATAACGGGTCCTCCAGTTTGTCTGGAAAAAATAGTTCTTCGAAGGCGGGATCTGAATCCTTTCCAATTCAAGAAACAGAGGTTCCTCTGCCTCCAGCCACTCCTTGTCGAAAACGGTTATAGCCTCTGGAAATCCTTTAAAGGGAAAGCCAAGATGCACCTCTCGCGGCCTGTAGGTGAGTGTCTGATCCTTCCACCACCCCTTACGGGTTAAATCCACGTACCCTTCATTGGGCCATCCATGAACATGGTTGATATAATACGTTTTCCCAGCACCAGGTGGACCGGTTACCACAAGCTGAACAAAATTAAGACGAACCGGAAGCTGCACTCCACGAATATCCTGGAGGTGCTCTATGGGAACCAGATTTTTTTTCAGAGGATCAAGCATGGGTCTCAAAAAAGCTAAGGAAAACGTTAAAAAACTGTTATATTATGTTTTCAGTTGTAAGAGCCTGAAACAGGATCTATTGGTATAGAGTACCATGAAGATTAAACTCGGGTAAACCTGATTTTACGATGACGTTGTAAAAAATTCTTCATCTGCCCGACCATCTGAAACAAATACGTATTACTTACAAACCCTTAACCCGTTACCATCATATGTCAAAAATCCGTGTACTCCCCGAACAACTTGCCAACCGCATTGCCGCCGGTGAAGTTGTGGAGCGCCCAGCCTCGGTTGTCAAAGAGCTGATCGAAAACAGCCTGGATGCCGGAGCCACCAGAATCGAAATTGAGATTGAAGGGGGAGGCACCCGACTTATCCGCATCATTGACAATGGCGAAGGGATGGATGAGGACGATGTTCTTCTCTGCCTCGAACGCCACGGTACTTCCAAAATCATCACGGATGAAGACCTTGAGGCCATCAATTCTCTGGGCTTTCGCGGAGAAGCACTCCCTTCCATCTCTTCAGTTTCACGCATGACCATCACCTCGAGACAGCAAGCTGCAGATTTTGGTACAACAGCCATACTGAACTACGGAAAACTCTATAAAATCCATGAAACAGGATGCGCCCGTGGAACAGTTATTGATATTCAAAATCTTTTCGGAAATACGCCGGCCCGTAGAAAATTTCTCCGCACCAAGCGAACAGAACTTGGGCATATTGATGATGTTGTAAAAAATTATGCTTTAGCGGCACCTCAGGTTGCTTTTATTCTCCGTATTGACGGCCGCCAGACCCTGCACATGGATCTCAACCAAAACATTGCTCAGCGTCTGGCCATTGTGCTCCATTACGATGGTTCTTTTATTGAAATAGACCATTCTGAACCCGGAATCTCACAGCCGCGCCTTACGGGATTTCTGGTTCCACCGGACCAGCCCATACAGGGCTCTGCCCGTATTAAAATACTGGTAAATGGCAGATCGGTTAAAGACCGAATGCTTACCCACGGAGTTGCTGAAGGGTTACGTGGATTTCTTATGAAAGGCCGTAACCCCGCAGGTTTTCTTCACCTGCACCTTGCCCCTGAAGATGTTGATGTGAATGTCCATCCAACAAAACAGGAAGTACGCTTCAGACGCAGTCGTGATATCCATCAGCTTATTGTACAGGCCATCCAGTTATGTATTCAAGGGTACCAGCAGACCCTGAAACGCTCCTTCTTCACCCCTCCTGCCGAGACAGTGCAGGCTTCTCAGGTATCAACTCAACCAAAAGCATATTCAGCACCTCCAGCAACAGAGCAACGGATACCTCTCAAAACAGAACAGCAGATTTTTCCCTCATCCACTCAAGAATCAGTTGTTCCAGCAACGGCCACAGCAGAACCTGTTTTTAAAGTGCCACCTCAAAGCAAAAAAGAGCCAATACCCCGAATACAAGACACCATGCAGGAAGGTTCGGTTCTCCCCCAACGGGAAAAACATGAACATGGCCTGAAAATTATCGGACAGTTTGATAACCTTTACATTTTTTGCCAATCCAGTGACGGTCTGATGGTAATTGACCAGCATGCGGCCCATGAACGTCTGCTCTTTGAAAAACTTAAAAAACAATTTCTCAAGGGGAACATCGCCCGCCAGAATCTGCTCTTTCCTGAAACAGTTGAACTCTCCGTGACCGATACTGCAAAAGTTGAACAATATGGCGATGAAATAGCCAAAATGGGATTTTCAATACGGGAGTTCGGCGGCAATTCCTATGTTATTTCAGCGGTTCCTGCCCTTGGAAGCCATATAACTCCTGCTGAACTCTTTCTTGATATTCTGGAACAATTCGGCAACTCTTCGAGCAATCAACGCAAAGGATCACTTCTTGAAGATATCCTTGCTTCCATGGCCTGCAAGGCTGCAGTAAAAGCGGGTGATGCTCTGCCAACCGAGGAAATAGAGGCACTTCTGAATAGCATGGCCAGGGCCGATCTTTTTTCCCACTACCCCCACGGCAGGCCAGTGTTGAAACAGTTTACAGCTGCAGAAATCAAAAAATGGTTTCACCGCTCCTAATGCGAAATATTCAGTCAATAAATGTATGGCTTCTTCTTATCAGCCTCTGTTTTCTATGCAATGGTTGTACTAAACAGCCAGTCAGCCGCCTAATCGAAACCACCGCCTACTGCGGCTGTTCCAAGTGCTGCTCCTGGGAACGCGGCTCCTGGTCATTCATGAAATTGGATTTCTGGAACCGTTATGTAAGTGCCGGAAAAGGTGCTGGCAGAGACTATACCGGACAGACTGCCAGTGGTTCCTATCCTGAAGAACCAGAAGAGGGCTTTTTCTCGATGGATACAGTAGAGAGACCATGGATGATCCCAACCCGGCTGATTCTGTTTCCCTGGTATTTCCTGCCGGAAGACGGCACTATTGCTGCCGATACCAGATATTATCCATTTGGGACCAGGATGTATATTCCCGGCTGGGGCTGGGGAGTGGTTGAGGATAGAGGAGGAGCCATCAAAGGACCCGACCGAATCGATCTCTACTTTGACTCCCATTCCGATGCACTACAATGGGGACGACGCAAACTTCATGTAACGATTCAAAAACCTTGATGAAGTAAAAACACACACTTTTATTACTAATTTTTCCATGAGAGTTTCAGGACTACGATGAATACACAACATATTAAAATTATTGGAGGCGGACTTGCCGGCTGTGAAGCTGCATGGCAGGTAGCGCAACGAGGGATTGCGGTACATCTATACGAAATGAAGCCGCAGAAGTTCAGTCCTGCCCATAGTTCCTCTTCTCTTGCTGAGCTCGTCTGCAGTAACTCTCTTCGCTCCAATGCACCCACATCCGCAGTCGGCCTGTTAAAAGAAGAGATGAGAAGACTGGATTCACTGCTTATTCAAATTGCGGATGCAACTGCGGTTCCTGCCGGGCAAGCCCTGGCAGTAAATCGGGACGACTTTGCAGCAGAAGTGACAAAAAAAATAACGGCCCATCCTTTAATCACCATTTATCACGAAGAACAGACCGAGCTTGAGCCCGACTCAACCACCCCCATTATACTGGCTACAGGGCCGCTCACATCAGAAAAAATGGCGGATTCCTTGGCAAAACTCACAGGAAAAGATCGTCTTGCCTTCTATGATGCCATTGCTCCGATTGTTTCGGAAGAATCACTTGATATGGATATTATCTATTCAAAATCACGATGGCAGGATGGCCCCGGTGATTATCTCAACTGCCCCTTTGATAAAGAACAGTATCTCGCCTTTATCGATGCACTCTCCAAAGGAGACATGGTACCACTCAAAGAATTCGAGGATGAAAAATATTTTGAAGGCTGCCTGCCTATTGAAGTAATGTGCTCAAGGGGAGAAGATACCCTCCGCTACGGACCGATGAAACCCGTGGGACTGCGTAACCCGAGCACCGGCCGAGATCCATATGCAGCTGTACAGTTACGCATGGAAAACAAAGAAGGCACCATGTACAATCTGGTTGGCTTCCAGACAAAACTCACCTACCCCGAACAAAAACGAATCTTCAGAATGATTCCGGGAATGGAAAATGTTGACTTTATCAGACTTGGATCAATCCACCGCAACACCTTTGTCTGCGCCCCCGAACTCCTTGAACCAAGCCTGCAATTAAAGAATGCACCGGCAATCTACCTCGCAGGACAACTCTCAGGGGTTGAGGGATACGTGGAATCAACCGCCATGGGATTACTTGCAGGGATAAATGCATCCAGGACGCTTATGGGGAAAACCGTTGTTATCCCTCCACCGGAAACAGCACTTGGCGCCCTTATTGGCCATCTTACCCTAACGGATCCCGACAATTTCCAGCCTTCAAATGTGAACTTTGGCCTCTTCCCCGCCTGGGAGAAAAAAGTGCCCAAAAAGCTGCGTGGCGAAAAACGAAATAAACGATCCATGGCAGCCCTTGAGCCATGGTTGGAACAACTCAAAAACTAACACAGCCTAGATACGACATCAGGGTGACTCTTCCACAGCACATTCCGGCGGTATCCTAAGAGAGTCTGCCCTGAGTATCGGCCCCTCGGTAAGGCTTGAGGAAACACTTCCGCCCTTACTTTTCACCTGTCTCTGAACAACAAAACCATCGAGATTCTGCATAAGGCCAAGTGGGTCAAGACGTTGCAGTAGCGGAACACGTCTAAAGGCCAGTTGTCGCTGCGGCAGCATTTTTTGTACTGCCTGCCAGGCATCCACGTTTGCAGAAACCCAATATTCTCCTCGTGCTTCATGGAATGATTGCCCCAGGCTCTCAACCGTGATCGGAGCCATGGTTTTTAAACGAAACAGACCGGCTCCCAAAAGAGCAGTTTTCTTATAACAGCTCAATCCTTGAATGTTACGTTGTTCGCTCGTTGCTACCACACGAATCTCCGCCATTAATCCCCTGACTTTCCGGGCAACGATAGATGATTGAGAACGACCTTCTGAAACAGAGAGATTTACTGTGGTACATTGGGCGGTCCGGAGATTAAGCCGGTAAAGGGTCATGGCGCTATAATCTATAAAAATCATCTCAGCAGAAGTCTCTATACGAGTTGCAGAACCAGCGACCGTATAGCTTACAGGTTTAATGTGAGCTTTTTCATTATCATGCACGGTGGTGGTTTCTGTCCAGAAGACTTCTTGAGCCATGGCGAATGTATCGACTTGAAAAACAAAAAAAGAGGTGAGAATAAAAAGAAGAGCGCTGAGGGATTGCATGGATTCAGATGCTCTGCCGGAACAAGCAAATATTTGATTGTCCGGCAGGTCCAGTTTAAAAAGAATACATCAAGGTTAATGAAAACATGGACGTTTCCAGATCAGCCCCGGCACTATCCGGCAGATCTTGAGTTATTCCTTCGCTTTTAAAATCCCATGTACTATCACCTGTCATGGTGTCGTACTTCTCATAAAAATAAGCAGCCTTGAGACCAATAGAATCACTGATATCATAGCCAAATGAGATATCAACAGCCCACATGTTTTCACCACTGAAATCATCGACAGTAACAAGGTTACGCATATGATGGATATCCGTTGCTTCACCACTAACGAAAGCGCTGCCTGTTACTTTTGCAGCTATATGAATACGCTCAAAATCGCCAGCAATACCAATACCCAGATAGGGAACATTAAAAATCTGCTCATAGCTTATACCAAGTTCGCCTGAGGGAAACGTTCCAGCTGTATCACGGAAACCATTTATGGAATACAGATAGTCTCCTCCTCGAGCGTCCCACTCAAAACTATCGCGACGAAAACCAACTATTCCAGTGAATGAAACCCTATCGGTGGAAAACATCGTCATTGCAGCATTGATATCAAACATCATCGCAGTGGTGACATCGGTATCATCGTGGACAGATTGATCCGTCCAGGCCATTCCAGGCACCAGCCAGTCATAATCCTCCATATGACCGTCACCATCGCCGATATTAAACCAGAGATCACCATTAAACGTCAGCCAGGAGAGAGCATCTACGGATCCTCCGACACCAAACATATAGACAGAGTTTATCTCCCAGGTAAGCTTACTCGCAGTATGTCCTCCCCGATCAGCCCAGTAAACATATTCATTGGCCTCACCGGTAAGGTAGCCGAGGCCGAGACGACCTGTGAACTGTACACCGGTGCGCTCACTGCTCACTTCAACCGTGGTTTCAGGCTCCACCGTGGCAGCATGGGCCTGAAGGGCTGTCAGCAACAGTGTGGCAGTGGTAACGGCAGTCCATTTTAGTGGCAGCATCTTTTGTAAACGAGTGATTGTCATACCATTTCTCTCCTTTTCAAATAAGTATCCATAAAAATCAGTCAAAGGCCTGTTATAAATTGTAACTTTTTACGAACCTAAATATAACTCAATGAGTTATTTAATCACAATAACAAGAATTTTAGAAATAAATTCAGAATGCCCCTCTTCAGAACAACAACTTTTCTTAAAAAATGCGGCTCTTGAAAAAAAGATAACTCCCCCCTTATTTCCACAAAAAAAGGCCGTTACAGTAAACACTGCAACGACCTTTTTTTGTCAGATGACACCAATAACTTTATTTCTTTGTTTTTTTATCCGGACAGGTACGTTTCAATAATTTATTCACACTGATCCGCATCCGATCAATGGAATTGGCCAGTCCGCCAATCTCATCATTGGAATCGGTATGAATGGAGTCACACAGGTTCTTCCCAATACTGATATCTTTTGCCGATTCTGACAGATGAATAATTGGTGCCACAACGGATCGATCCAGAAATACCCATATGCAGATAATTGTTACAAGCAGACAACCGATACCGACAAAGAAGATTTTCATGGCTGATTGCTTCGCATCGGCAAGTGTTTTGGAAATGGAAATATAAATAATTGATGTTCCTACAGTGGAATCCATCTTCCAGTTATAGCCATTCTCGATGCCGTAAATATCCCGTTGATCAGCTGGCGCATCGGCGGGATCGCCATGACATGTCAGACAGAAGGTTTTATTTACCTTAATAGGTTTTGCTGTATAGAAATATTTCTCGCCACTTTTCTCCATTACCCCCTGCTGTTCTTTAGCCTCAGGATTGGAATCAAAATATTGAATAACATCTTTTTCCTGAGCATTGGCTTTATTATCCGGCCAGAGAGGATCAAGTGTTGCCTGTTTAAAAATATACCCCTCAAGAGTCTCCTGAAAAATCTCATATTCCATACGATTAACAACAAACCTGGACATGAGTTCAGGAATAAAGATATCATCGTCATCCACAAGATCTTTGATCAGGGGATACTGCTCCTTACCAAAAAATGTGGAACTGGCTTCAATGTAGTTGTAGATAATCTCGCCTTTGCTCTTCGCCTCAGCGATTGCGCTCTGTCGGCTGAGCATATAGCTTGTATATCCAATGGCAATAGTTGCCAGCAGGCTCAATACTGTAATGATGATAATAAATTTTGACCGTATCCCCATTTTTATCTCCTCTGTTTCTTCATTTTTCCCTAACAAGTTACTGTGGCCACTTGCTGAATTTTGAGAAAGTATAGCACCTCTTCTTTCAAAAGAAACTAAGAAATAAAGGTGTGACTGTTTTTTCGTAACCATTCAAGAATTCAACGAATAACTTTACTTGCTCCATTATGTAAGGCTCCGCGCCTTTCTCCTTGACAAACATGCCAAAGCTCTACTAAAAATAGGTTAGGAGAATTGAAATTGTTTAATTTACGATTAGATACCATCTGTATAGATAGTTTCTTTGGGGAGAGACCATGATAAAGCGTTACACGATGATCGGCCTTGCTGGTGCAGTTATTTCTGCGCAGTTATTTGCAGGCGCTGCATTTGCAGGACAAGCAGGAATATCACAAGAAGAACTTGTAAATGAGATTAATATGTTGAAAAACATTGTTTTAGATCTCAATGAACGCCTTGCTGGTGCAGAGGAAATGCTGCAGATGTCTCTTGAAATGAAAGAAGAGCAGGACACTCAGGTAGCAGAAGTTATAGAAGTTGTTGACGAACTCGACGAAAGACTTGGAGATGCCGAAAAGCATACTGCACTCGATAAAATTACCATGGGAGTGGAACTTGAAACCCGATTTAACTCCATCCATATGGATGTAGCAACTATGCCTGCATCTAGCCAGATCATGATTGGCCAGATGGCCGTTGCAGGCTCACAGTTCTCCGCTGCCGAAATGGCCCAGATTCAGCAGATGCTGAAACAACAGGGTGTGGAAAAGCAATCCATCGATAATAATGCCCTGTTCACCAGTCGTTTACGTCTTGACCTCAAAGCAAAACCAACCCGCTCTTTATCTTTTGTCGGTCGTCTCTCAGCTGCAAAAGTCTTCGGCGATTCCACGGGAGTCAAATGGTACAACGGCGGACCGAACGCTGTCACCATGGACGGAAACGTTAGTAGTAACGGGAGTGATTCCGCCCTTCGTGTAGAACGAGCATTTTTCACCTACTTTGGTGATATGGGCGATGTTCCCTATCACTTCTCTCTGGGCCGGCGGCCAGCCCTTGGTGGTGCGCCCATGGAATTTTCAACCTCCAGTATGGTTGGCGGATCTCCCATGGCCCATGGTATCAACTGGCAGTTTGATGGTGCCTCACTTGGTTTTGGCCTTGGCGATGTAACCGGAATTCCAGGTGCAAACTTTAAAATGTGTTGGGGAGTTGGCTTTGAGTCCGGCGTTGGTTCCGGAAATTCCTATTCAATGTCTTACACCTCCGATATTGATGATATGCAGTTTGCAGGATGGATAGCCAATCTCTATGAAGACGAGACTACAAAAATAACCAATATGTATGCCCATGCCATGAATGTAACAGATGGTTTCACCGGGCTTGTTGTTATGCCGTTCACTCTAACAGGCCAAGATGCTAACGGTGACGGAAGCTACGATCAATTTCAGATGGATGCAAATAATGGCGCCTATATTAGTAGGACTGAACCAACAGCAAATATAGGATCCATTGATATTGTAACCCTCCTCGGACAGTCACAATTTGATCAGGTTGGCTTCTTTGTTGATCTGGCTCTCAGTCATGCAAGACCATCCGGAATTTCTGGCAATCCAACCATGCAGATGCTTGGTACTGATGCGCTCTTAAACTCCAATGGCGAACAAAATGACCGTACCGGTTATTCTATCTGGGCCGGTGTTAAAACCGAACTCCCCTGGCAGGCGACCGTCGGTCTTGAGTACAACTGGGGCTCTGAATACTGGATCGGCTTTACAGGCGGCGAAGATAATCCAGCTGGATCTAAACTTGCAACCCGCGGAAGTGTTTACGAACTCTTCTACAATCACCCAATGGTTGATAATAAACTTGTTCTTTCCATTGGAGCACAATACTACGACTACGACTACTCAGGAAGCGGCAACCCTATGGGTGCTCCAGTCAAAATTGCTGACCTGTCAGCATTGGATGGCTTCTTGCCCGTTACTGAGAGCATGTGGAACTACTATATGAATCTCGTTTTCCGCTGGTAAGCTTTTCTTCTTGACGTTTTTTCCATCAGGGGCAGGCCGATAGTTTCGACCTGCCCCTTTTTTTCTCTGGGTAACTCCATTGAAAAGCCTCTTTTTCCCAAAACAGTATCTAGCTGGAGAGACTGTCCATGTTTTCTGCAAAAAATATTGCCCTATACTTCATTCCCTTTCTGAGCTTTCTCTTTATACCGGCAGCCATGGCAAACGAGCTAGAGCTCAATCAATGCACTCTCTGTCATACAGATCCTGATTTAATTGACGAACTAACAGAAGAAGCCATCATGTACGGAGAGGATGCTCCTGAAATATCCCCAAAACAGATGGGAATGGGCTATGGAGTGAAACAAGCCCCCTTTGACCTCTATGAAAAAGTACTCGTTAAAGAGGAATTTCTCTCCTCCCCCCATGGACAAATCCCCTGTCAACTCTGCCATCTTGGAAATCCGGATAGCACTGATCCCGATACGGCCCACCTTGGAATGCTGAGGGATCCAAGTCTCAATAGTGAAAAAACCTGTGGACAGTGTCATGAGGAGATCAGTGCCGAAGCCGTTAATTCACTGCATATGAATCCAGCTCCCCTTTACAACACACTTGGAAAAAGATGCAGCAGGGAACAGATGGACACGCTGGAACAGACGACTCTTCAAGCCCAATGCCTCAGCTGCCATCAAGGCAGTTGTGGATCATGCCATGTCAGCCGACCCGATATCTCAGGCGGGGGCTTGCGGGAAGGCCATATATTCAATAAAAAACCGGATTTCATCGACCAGTGTTTCCCCTGCCACACCTCTCCGACCGGCACTGACTTTATTGGAAAAAAAGGGAAAGGTGACGTGCATTACCGTAAATATAAGATGACCTGTTCCAGTTGTCATTCCGGCCAGGAAATGCACGCCTCTTCAGGTGACGCTAAAAACAGGTATCACTTTGACCAGCGCCCTCAATGTATCGACTGCCACGACAATATCACTGATGGCCCTATCCCCGAGCATGTTCTTCACCAGAACGTCTCCTGTCATGTCTGCCATGCAGCACCATATCAAAACTGCAGTTCCTGTCATATTGGTACGGATGAGGATGGTATAAGCTACTCACAATCCTCCCCTTCCAGCAAAAATTTTAAGATAGGATTAAACCCGGACAGACAGGGGCCACGCTATGTTCTTATGCGTGAAGTCGGTATTCATCGGGAAACCTTTACAAATGATATTGGGAAAATGAAGAAATTTTCTGCTCTTCCCACCTATAA
>Ga0222693_100380_pt1 | contig 11126 bp, 9 predicted proteins | sample AntAcemetage1331_FD_179840 | JGI IMG/M metagenome (GOLD analysis project Ga0222693, IMG submission 179840) | Saline water microbial communities from Ace Lake, Antarctica - #1331 | ecosystem: Environmental > Aquatic > Non-marine Saline and Alkaline > Saline | place: Antarctica: Ace Lake | collected... | reverse complement strand
AACTCTGAACTGTAACTGTTTAGCAGGTAAGCGCAGACTCCGTGCTTCAAATTCGTTTATTTTGGTCTCCGAAGCATACTAATGCTATTCGAGGAGGCTAAAATGGACGTAGATGGAGTGCTGCTGAATAGTTACATCTTTTATAATATTTTTCATTATACCAGTGAAACTATAAGCAGAAAGTTGACCAAAACAACTTTATGTTTTGTTATATGTTTAAGGTCCTGTTCTATCGACATGTTTGGATGTGCTGTTCTTGATCAATCGAAGATTCTGTGATGTTGCTATTTTTCAGGTATTATAGAAGGTTCTCATGGAATGTGATTTTTACAAACATTTGATATGAGATAATTATGAAGAGAAGTATGTCGCTTTGGGAACGCAACGCAAAGCGAAAGTATATCATTTACAAATACGCAAAAAGTACCTGTAGCAGAACCCATCTATGAAAGAACCCTTTCTTATAAAATGTCTTTTTTATTTGTACAGACTTCTCTGGTTCTGTGCCACACCACTACTCTTACGTTCTCCACGACTGAAAGAGGGCGTTGCTGAACGTACATTAGAAGAGGTTAAATTTTCTAAGGTGGACATCTGGATGCACGCTGCATCCGTTGGTGAAGCGTATATAGCTAGGCAAATCCTGAAGAGTTTTTCAGAAGATCAAAAACTGGACATTCTTATCACAAGTAATACTTCCCAGGGAAAAGAAATTCTTGAACAAAATCTGGAAGAACAGAAGCATAACGTAACTATTGCCTATATGGTTTTTGACAATCCGGCGCTGGTTAAAAAGGCTGTTCAGATTGCTGATCCCCAACTTTTAGTACTGATTGAACTGGAAATCTGGCCGGCTCTTATGGCTGAGATGAAAAGAAAAAATAAGAAAATAATTATCGTCAATGGGCGGATGACAGAGAAGAGTTACCGAGGATATCGTAAAATAGCCTCTCTCTGGAGACTGCTCAAACCAGATCAGATACTAGCAATTTCCGATGATGACAAGAACCGGCTTCAGGATCTTTTCCAGCAACAGGAAACATATCATGTTCCAAATATTAAATTTGACCAGATAGTGCCATATAGAGCATCGCAAGAGAGAGTAGCAACGAACAAAGTAGTGGTTTTCGCATCCATCCGAAAAAAGGAAGAAAGCGATGTTCTATATCTTATTAATGAACTTCTGAAAAGTGATCCGAACCTGCATATAGACCTCTTTCCCCGACATCTGCAACGGGTTCCAAGTTGGCAAACTCTGCTGTCGGAACAGGAGATTAGCTTCTCTCTTAAATCATCTCCCTCAGAAAAGAGTTCAGGCTCAGTAGTGATCTGGGATCTGTTTGGTAAATTGATCAATGCTTATCAACGGGCCGATGCTGCGTTTGTTGGAGGGAGTCTGGCACCCCTTGGTGGCCAAAACTTTATTGAAGCCTTTATGAATGGAGTTGTTCCAGTAACAGGGCCCTGGCTTTCGGATTTTTTATGGGCGGGTGATGAGGTGTATCAATACGGCTTACTTAAAACAGGTGCAGATAAAGAAGAAGTTTTGCAAATACTTTTTTCAATTTTGCAACAGCCCACTGACAGGAAAGACCTTCAGCAAAAAGCAGAAAAGTATATTCAGCTTAAACAGGGAGGGAGCAGGCAAACCGCAGAAAAGATTGAATCTCTCTTGCAGAAATAATGGTGAAGGCATTTTAACTTACAGAACTTAGTGCCTAACTCAATGGCGACTTTTCCAGGCAGATACAGAAACAGCTCGGCCATCAACTCTCTATTGTGGCAGTCACGATGGAAATCGAATTCATATCACTTGTAATCTTTGACAAGGGTTTTACAGAAACGACACGGCTCAAAGTTTGATTCTTCAGCAACTTCTATATTCTTAAATTCAATGGTACAGTTTTTACAGTAATAAAATTCACATCCAGGTAAATGGTAGACATGGCTTTTGATATTTCCATGTACCGTTCCTTCTGTTAAATATTCCGCCCCCAATCGTTTTGATTCAGGTTTTTTTGGCTGAGTATGGATTGCAGTCGGCTGTTCCGATGTGTTCTTTTTCTCTTTGATGTTGAGGACGCGCTTAACTCTCTTTAGTGTGGGAGAGATATATTTTGTGAAGAGCGCGCGTATAATTTTTGTGAATGCAGCTGGTATAATGGGTTGCTCATTGGCAGCTTGTCTGAGGTAATAGACTGTTATAATTAAAAATGTGATATTGGGAAGCCACATGGCCAGAAATACCGGAACTGCAGTTTCCTGTGCCAGGACTTTTCCTAATGTGAAGATGATATAGTAAAAGATAAAGAAGAAGAGTGCCAAGGGGATACCCGATGATTTTTTCCCGGGACCAGCTTGAAGGCCGAGTGGCATACCCAGCAGGCTCAGGAGCATACAACCAAAGGGAAGCACTATCCTAGTGTGGTAGTGAACAAGTTTTTCGCGTCCCTCGGGAGTTGAACGACCGATACCCGTCGCAAATTCTTGTAGTTGTGTCATGGTCATGGATGCGGTTGAAAGCGTCGTTACATCTTTTCCATCAACTACTGTTGGGGGTTGTAGTGGTATATCTATAATATATTTCTCAAAACCGATGATTTGAGACTTGGGGCCGTCGGGTCTGTGAAGACTTCCGTTTTCAAGAGTTATGGTGACGAGCATAGTGTCAATCTTAGCAACCATATTACCTGACTGAGCCATGGTGATAATTGGGTTTACCTGACCTCGCATATCGGAGACCCATACATTTTTCCACTTACCTGTTTCCCGGTCAATGCTTTCCACGTAGACTACTAGGTCACCAAGGGCTTCTGTGAACTGGTGCTCCTTAATACCTTTATCAATTTTCTCCTTTGCCACCTGAAACATAAGCTGTTTCATCGCAATCTTGGATTTGTATATCAGGTTAACGGAGAAGTATGCGGTGAGCAGGGCAATTAATACGGAAATAAAAAGAACTGGAGGAATAAATTGATACAAACTGACGCCGCTGGCTTTGAAAGCCAATATTTCAGAATCGGTTGAAAGTCTGGTAAAGGCAATGGTAACCCCTATCATGGCAGACATGGGGATGGAATAGAGGAACATGTCTGGAAACAAGTAGAGAAAGAGTCGTGCAAAATCGACAAAGTCAATTTCCAATTCCAGGACAGTGTTGAGAAAGGGAATAAGGGTAATCAGTACAAAAACACTATTCATGACAAGAAAGCTGGCAAAAAATGGTGCCAGGATCTCTGTTGCCAGGTAACCGTATAAGAGTTTAGGTAGTTTAATTATTTTAGGCATCTTTTTAGGTACAGATTACTGGCATGACCCATATGTGGAAGAGAATAAAACCTTAAGCTCCAAGGGGGATATCCGACGTTTTCTTTGGCTCTTCATACAGTATATAATAGATGATACCTGCGGTTAAATAGACGAAACCGGCGGACCACATAACATCACTAATAAAATGTCCGCCTTGAACTATCCGTGCGGTTCCCATCAATATTCCATATCCAACACCCACACCGAGCCCTGCATAGGGAAGCCATTTTCTTCTGTTTCCCTTAAAGAGAAAGTAGAAAACAAAGAAATAGAAAGCACAGGAGCAGTGGCCGCAGGGGAAGGACCTTCCATCATTACCCCAGTCAGGTTTAAGGAGTTGATGATACTGCTGTGTACCGCCAAATTCAATAATATTAGTGGGACGGGGGCGTCCAAAATTATCTTTGAAGATAACGTTGATAATAAGTCCAGGTCCAATAAGCATCACCGCCACTAGATAAATTGCTGTTTTTCTGTATTTTAGATTTTTTTTATAAAACAGAGAGGAAATGACGATAAGCAGGGCAAAAATAGCGATAGCAAGGGCTGGCCAGGTCCCATATTTGTAAAGCAGTTCCCAAGGCAAGTTATGTTTTAGCGGCCATTGATGGCTGTTGGTTGCAGCGTAAAACCACTCGGATACCCGAATATCTATATTCCAGAAATAGAAGGGAAGGGATAGAAACAGCAGTGCCAGGGTTGGAATATAAATATCTTTAGAGAAAAAGATTCGTTTAACAGTGTTTTTCATTATACGTTGGGTGTTTTTTTTAATATGACTGGGCCAGTTTTGAACTAAAATTCACAGAAGATATTCAAATCCCATCGGAAATGCAACTGGATAACAACGTAACTATCGAGTTTTGCAAGATCAGCTGCGATACTTGTCATCATGTATTCCGTAGATGTTTTCTTGGAGCACTGTTTGTAACAGGCTCAGGCTTACGTTTTCTATAGCCTTTGTTATCTAATTAATGGACACGTACGGCATCCTCGCCAATACTGCTTTGGGCATACCTGGTTAAAAAAGGTGTCCTTCAAGTAACTCTTAATAAAAAATTGATGAGGTTCTTTAAACTGGGGCAACTTCATAATCATATACCAACGACAGGAGGCAACGAGAGTGCTGAAAAGTTGAAATACTATTGCCAGTAGCAGGTAAGGATATTTTATTTCAGAAAGAATATTGAGCAGGGTAGTAACGTTAATTACTCGAAATATAATATATAGCAGAAGTATACTGAGACTGAAATTTAGCACTATTTTCATAACTGTTTTTTTTATCAGTTACATCTGTAGATGTAAAATACTTTTTCAGTAAAGCCCTTTTTGCTGATGGTGAGTCGTTCGAGTAACTCAGCGTGATTAAAGAGCACTTTCAGCTCATTGATCATATCAATTTTTGAATAATAAATTCCAGGCATTGCCCTGAAATCTTTTGTTTTCTCAAGAGAGAAGAAGGGTCTGTAAGTGGAAGGGGTGGGAATATAGGATCTTGGGTGTCCCTCGGTGTAGTAGGTGAACAAGGCCGCACGATAATAGCGGTCGGAATAGAGGACATCATCCTCAGCTATGTATTGCTGTATGTGGGCAATGGCCTCTTTATACCCGGATATTCTGTCCTGAATGTTTAAGGATGGTGGCAGAAAAAACAGAGAAGGGAAAAGAAGAACCATGGTGAGGAGCACAGATATAACGGCTCCAGCTTTATATAACTTCCATAACTTATAATGGACAACGGTGTAGGCAAAGAGGATCACTCCTGGAATAAATGCAATTGCGGCCCAGTTAAGCTCCATTTTCTTAAACAGTGCTTTGTACAGAAAAAATAAAAGTGGAAAAAGGTATGATAATACTATGTAAAAACGTTTGTTGTCGAAAAACCAATTACGATATTTAAAGGTTCCATAGAGAAGGATAGAGAAGAATATCGGAGTGAAAAGGGCAAAGAGCCCTCCAAAAAATTCGAAAAATTTACCCGGGTGTATTGTGAATTCGGACGTGGTGCCATGGCTATATTGAAAAACAAAACTGATCCAGTCATGCTGGTAATTCCAGATGATTACGGGAGAAAACAGAACAAAAGATATGAGTATAGCTGTCCACGCTTTGGGGTTAAGGAGCGATTTGGGCATTTTTATAAGAATAAATAATACCAGAAATGCCAGGAACAGGACGGAGGTATACTTGCTGAGCATTAAACAGCCCAGATGAAGACCGGCAAGGATGTAGTTGGACCAGCGATCATTGAAAAGCGCTTTATAGCAATAATAGGTGGACGTGGACCAGAAGAGTATTAACGGGGCATCCGGGGTGATTATGGTATAGCCCATAAAGGTAGCCGGTAGCAGAGCACTGGTGACAAGTGTGAGCCAGGCAACATCGTTACTGAAGACCTCTTTGCTTAATAGAAATACATACCATGACGATATGGACATGCAGGCAACGGCGGCTAGGCGGACAAAAAATTCACTGTCCCCAAACAGGGTAAAAAGTTTAATAAGATAGGCGATCATCGGTGGATGATCGTAGTAACTGAGTTGGAGCCTAGTACTCCAAAGCCAGTAGAAAGCCTCATCTTCATATAGCTGCATGCTGGTGTTATAGAGACCATGCAGAGCAGAAATGACAAGTAGGAACAGAATAGCATTCCTGTCGGTCATTATTTTTTTTACATTCATAATGTTTGCTTCGGAAAGAGTGGTGACTTTATACTCTGTGTGGTCCTTATGATGATATGCGGTGCGGTTTGACCGGAGTGCATTGTTTTTTGTCTTTAAGCCTGTACAACAGCAACCATTATACCCGATCTATCAAAAGTGACAACGGAATCGGTATCGAGTGCTATCTCTTTTAGAAATAGAGATGACTCGGAATGGGGCGTTATATGCTTTGACAAGGGGCCTTTTAATGGGCGGCCCCTTTGTGGCATTGTCGACGCTTAGTTTATGAGATATCAGGGGTTGGGGAACAGGTAATGATTTGATCGCATATTTCAATAAGCTGATCCGATAGCATTCTTTCTCTCTGTGTTAATTCTGAATCAGCAAAGGTTGTGCCGTAGTATATGTTAACAACTGCTGTTGACGCGCTTCCAAGTAGTTCAAGAAAACGTTCCAAACGGCCAGCTTGCAGGTAGAGGGTGGCATCATTAATAAACAACAACTCTCGTGGTTGTTTGAGATACTCCTTAAACATCTGTTCTATTTGTTTTGCATTGTTACGTGCCAACTGTCGCGAATGTTCTTCATTCTTTCCCATCATACGAGGTGCGACTATGGGGGTTGTCAGGTATAAAACTGACGGGGATAAATGAACTTCCAGCTTTCCCCCTATGCCTTTTACCGGTTCAGGTGATAGATCTAATACGGCAATTTGTGCAGCAAAACCTGCTTGAATGAAGTCTCCCAGAATAGAGGTGGTTAGGGTAGTTTTGCCGGAGTTGACTTCGCCCATGATCACTGTTTTACAGTTGTGATACTGTTGAATCTCTCCAGCCATTACATTATCCCAAGCTTTGATAAGATAAAGCGCAATGCGAGCAATGTGGTGACGAGAAAGGTAAGTCCTCCCATAATATTGAGCAGGATTGAATTTTTACATACAGCATCTGATCGATTCAGCAGATAGAGAATTATAGCAATTATCAAGGGGGTGCCCGTTAACCCCAAAGCCAGCATCAATGGCAACAACAGGAAAAAGCTGCCTTTCACAAAAGGACCGAGCATGCTTACTAAACATCCGGCAAATACAGCTCCTGCAAAACGTTTGTCTTTGACGTCCAGATCCCATCCCATTTTATCAGAAATAAAATAGGCCCCGGCCATAAATGTAGGAGAAAGGGTGGACAGGGTTGCAGCCCATAAGCCAACCATGAAAATACGCATTGCATTGTCACCCAGCAGCGGGTGAAGTGCCAGGGCAGCATCGGTTGCTTTCTTTATAATGATACCGTTTGGTTCAAGTACTGCAGCAGCAACAAGAAAAATCGCAACACTGTATAGGCCAAAGGCAATGCCCATTGAACTTATTGTGTCAAATCGTGCCATACCTAAATCTTGTTGCGTCCATCCTCTGGCATTGGTGTTGTAAGTATGCATCCCAATAATGGTAATATGAACAGCTCCGCCCATGATTGCAGCCATCATAAGTGCAGTGTCAATACCGCCAGGCAGGTTAGGGATAAGTCCGCTAACAATTCCCGTTACAGAGAGATCAGCCATAAAAAGGGTTACTCCGAAACACACCACCACGAAAATGACCAGTAGTTTGCAGAGTGTCTCAAATGTACGGTAGCCTTTACGTACCAGAAACAGCGAGATAAGAACGCCGTACATGACTCCCCAGTAGGGGGTTTTAAATCCCGTTACCAAGGAGGTAATGGAGGCAAGAGCATTCATCAGTACCATAGCGGCAAGCCAGGTGGCTAGTAGGGCGTCAATGGTGAGAATCCATGCCCAGCTTTTTCCAAGTTTCTCTTCCGTTGCTGCGATGATTCCCTTCCCCTCAAGGATACCCACCCTGGCAGCTAGGTATTGGGCCGTTGTCCCAAATATAGCACTGAAGATCACCACCCACAGCATTTTGTAGCCGTAGCTTGCACCTGCTATGGATACGCTGGCAAGAGTTGCAGGACCACAGGCAACTGCACTGATAATCCAGGCTGGCCCCATCTCTTTGATATACGTTCTGTATTTTTTTAAGCCTTGGCCGTATTTCTCCTCTGGTAGCTGGGAACGGCTATTATCTTTTCCGGTATTCATTTGTGATTTCCTCGTATCTAAGTCATCGAATATCTGACAATTTGTCGGAGGTAAAAGTATGTTGAATAGGGAACAATGTCAAGATTAAAGGGTGGTGGAAAATCTCTTTCTTATTGTTTCAAATATACTGCTACTCTATCAGAAAATAAGATTTTTAATTACAAACGGGAAAAGAAAATAGCTGACACCAAATATTTGAAATATATTTGATTTAAGCTGTTTAAGCTGTTTAAGCTGTTTAAGCTGTTTAAGCGGTGGCGGCGTCCTTCGAACTTGACGGGTACGCCACTGATGTTGATTTGTTGTTGTTCAGACTTTATCTGACAGTTTTGAGCATGAGCTTCCATCAGATATGACAAATTTCAACCGGTCATCCTTCTGAAACGATAAGGATCACCAATGGATCTAAGCGTACAGTATGGTGAATGTATCCGGTTAGAACCGGGGCATGGTAGGAAATCAGTGTCAAATCATCAAATATACCCTGAAATAGACACCATTGACCTGTTCTATTTCACCGATCTTTATGATACCCCTTACCATAAAATCGAATATGATATCTGAAGATACTTCTGGGAACAAATGACATTTTATGACATCATATCTATATGAATGACGCTAAGCAGGAATGAGCTATAGGACAGACCATCGGGGCGTATCTAAACCTCATATACCTTTTCCCCTTTTAATCCTGCTACTGGATTCACTCGTAACAGTGTGCTACATACTTGCATATTCAAAGTAGATTTTCGACTTTCCATCTTAGACTTTTTACTATGTGTTACGAAGGAGAATACGAGAAGAAAAGTGGTAGTGGTAAAGTGGTCAGATAGAAGATGATACGTTAGACATTGGCCATGTATGCACACTATCCGTAAACGGTAAAAATAAAATGATCGATTTTTTGCAACAATTCAATCCAGTAACACAGGCATTCATTGCGACTCTCTTTACCTGGGGGGTAACGGCCGCAGGAGCTGCACTTGTGTTTTTTACCAAAACCGTCAACCAGAAACTGATGGATTCAATGCTTGGCTTTGCAGCCGGTGTCATGATTGCTGCAAGTTTCTGGTCTCTTCTCGCACCGGGCATAGAAATGGCGGAACAGTTGGAACAGATCCCGTGGATGACCGCCGCCATCGGATTTATGGGTGGTGGAATTTTTATGAGGTTGATCGACAAATTCCTTCCCCACCTTCATCCTAGCCTAAGCATTGATAAAAGTGAGGGAATAAAGACTTCATGGCAACGAAGTACTCTTCTAGTACTTGCCATAACCCTTCACAATATACCCGAGGGCCTTGCTGTCGGTGTTGCCTTTGGAGCAGTGGCTGCTAATCTACCATCTGCCACGATTGGAGGAGCAATTGCTTTGGCAATCGGAATAGGGATTCAAAATTTTCCTGAAGGTACTGCTGTAGCAATGCCATTAAGAAGAGAAGGGATGTCCAAATGGAAAAGTTTTCTTATGGGACAAGCTTCAGGCGTGGTGGAACCAATCGCTGGGGTTCTCGGAGCACTATTTGTTCTCAATATGCAAAATATTTTACCATACGCTCTTTGTTTTGCTGCGGGGGCCATGATTTTTGTTGTGGTAGAGGAACTCATCCCGGAATCTCAAAGAGAATATAAAAACATCGATTTGGTAACAATGGCAACAATGATAGGTTTTACAGTAATGATGATTCTCGATGTAGCTTTGGGTTAAGGAGGTTTGTTTTCTCCCCCTCTCGTATTGTGTTATTTATGGCAGGATTGTTCCTTAGAATCTCTTGAATCAAACATTCAGGATGAAGAGAAAAGAAGATGCCAGGGTGAGGAGAAAGCTAAAGGGAACAAGTGAATTCTTATAATTCAATACACCCTCCATAAGAGCCCGGTCAACAATCTTGTAAGTGGCATAGAGCATCATTATTAGGGGACAGACCACGGTTAAATTATCACCAACCGTGTCCAGAATGGTGCTTACCAGCCTGCTTCATTCCTGCTGGGCTGTTTTCTTCCAGGCTTATTGAGTTTAATTTTTCCAGAGGGAAGCGGGCAAGGAATTTCTCCCAGAGTTCGTATCGTTGTTCAATTGCTTCATTCGTTGTTTCTGGCCTTATTTTCAATCATCATACTCAGTTGTTCAAAGTCTTCTTTTAAAATTCTTTAAAATGGAGTCGGGACAACATATCGCACTGATTTGGTGCTGTTTATGTCGTTGCAATAACTTTCGAATATTGAAAACGTTTACCCCACTATCATTTGAACTGCTAGTAACCACAGTCAGATTCGTCTGAATTAGCGAACAGTTTGAACTGGTAATATTTCAAACCTGACCCGATGTGCTGTGTTTCCTGTTGCCCTTAACGGTTTACTGATAATGCTCCCGCTGTATAATAAGCGACTATGGCTAAAATCAATGATCTCACAACCGGACCGATCTTTCCGGCAGTTGTTAAACTGTCTCTTCCCATTATAGGCACATCTTTCATCCATATGGCCTATAGCTTGACTGATGTGCTCTGGCTTGGGAGGACTGGATCAGCGACAGTAACAGCGGTCACAACAGCCGGATTTTTTCTTTGGTTATTGATGGCTTTAGCCTACAGCACTAAAGCAGGTACTGAGACCCTTGTGGCTCAGTGTGTGGGCAAAAAAATGCCGGAAAAAGCAAAGGAAATTGCTGAAAATGCACTAACCCTGACTCTAATTGGCTCCTTTATCGCCTTTGTTTGTATCTTGATATTTGCCCCACAGTTGCTCAGCTTTTTTGAACTTGAAACAGAGGTGAGATCCCAGGCTATTGCCTATCTTCGTGTTGTTTCCTTTGGCATGTGTTTTTCAGCCATGAACCCGGTACTCGGTGCAATCTATCTAGGTCACGGTGACTCGAGAACACCATTTTTAGTAAATTCATGCGGTTTGATTGTAAATATAGTACTCGATCCGCTGCTCATATTTGGGTTATGGATCTTTCCAGAACTTGGCGCGACAGGCGCAGCAGTTGCGACCGTATTTGCAAATATTCTGGTTTTTACAATCTTTTTAATCAAACACAAAAGGATTACA
>Ga0222693_100378_pt1 | contig 11160 bp, 6 predicted proteins | sample AntAcemetage1331_FD_179840 | JGI IMG/M metagenome (GOLD analysis project Ga0222693, IMG submission 179840) | Saline water microbial communities from Ace Lake, Antarctica - #1331 | ecosystem: Environmental > Aquatic > Non-marine Saline and Alkaline > Saline | place: Antarctica: Ace Lake | collected... | reverse complement strand
GGGGGAGAGAACTATATTAGTATTTTTAAACCAAATTTTGCTGGTGTGCTCTTCCAAAAGCATGAGGGGGTGAAACGACTCGTAGACAATAATTCAGCTTTTATGTATTTCTTCCCCTTTGTGCTTTTTGTCACGATAGCGTTGTTTAGATCAAGTGAACGTAGTTGGCAAAAGTTGGTGTGGATTCCTATTATTTTTGTGCCATGTATTGTGATAGCATTTTATCAAGTTTATATTGATAGAACTTTCCTAAATAATAGGCCATTAAATGATTTTATGGGAGGATTGTGTTCTTCTTTCATTGGATTCAGATTTATGTTGTTTTTACTGTTTCCATTGTTTGTTTTTGTTGTGATGGTCTCTAAACGATGGTGGAAAAAAATCCTTTTCCTTGTGCTGTCTGGCTGTGTCTTATGGCTCACGTATTTGGGCTACAGTCGGGCAACTATACTTGGAACGATGATCTTTGTAGCTGTCTTGCCAGTTGTTTGGTGTTGGGTTCGAGGGGGTACAAAACTAACTGTATACGAGTATATAAGTATTGGATTGATTATTGTTTTAGGGGTGACAGTTTTAATTGGTTTTGCGACACCGAAATATCATAACATAATGTCAAAATTGTTTACGAGTCGTGTTGTACTTTCAGCTAATGCAATCATTAAAGGAGATTTTGCTGATGAAGTTATAGGGGCCAGGACAGAGATGTCCCGCCAGTCATGGCGGCTTATTAAGATGGCACCTGTTTCCGGGTGGGGGCCTGCGGCATTTATGAAAAATGCAGACAGAGTTCGCTCTGCTAATGGTGATCCCCCTGGTGTTACTCAAACTATGACTAGTTTATATCTGCTAGCATTGGGCAATTTTGGTATTATAGGTCTCGGAGTAATGTTATTGCTACACATTATACCACTTTGGATGGTGTTTCGAGTGCGTAAACAGATCCATAGCCAAGAGGAAAGATGGGCCGTTGGTATACTTTTTACAACGGTTTTAATAACTCTTTTGCTTTTCAATACAAACCCCAATATAGATTATCCTGAGGTGAATTGGGTTTATTGTCTTTGTTTGGGATTCTTAGTGTCTGTGGCATTGAAATATGGGTATGTATCGCATCTACACCTGAGAAGGCGATGGCTTTTTCGTATGGGCGGCTTACTTTTGTTCATTGCTTTTATTGCTGGAACCTATCGTACAACTTTTGGTACTCATGGGTATGAAACTATCCAGAAAGAACTCCTGGCCGGTATCACCAATAGTTATCAACAAGATGATTCAGTGACAATCTGGGATAGTGAGCAGGTGGCTGAGGGGAGTAAAGTATCAAATACATTGATTAAGACCAGGGGCAATCCTTTTCGAGTGAAATACGTCAATAATGAATTTAGAATGCAGGCGGCTAGTAAGCCGTTTAATTTGCATATGAATAGTAATTTGTTCTGTGTCAGGACGTCGGTTGTAAAACAAGGTGATCGGGGTAGTTTTATCCTGGGAGTACGTGTGTTGGTAAATAATGAGCTTGTTGAAAAACATAATTTCTATATTGAAGGTGAAAAGATGCTTTATTATAAATTACCTGAAAGTTACGGAAAAAATGCAGAAATCAAGGTTGAAATAGATTTGAGAAAGTCGATCCCTTATCATCAAGATTACCGTACCAAGGTGACCCAGGAATATATGCCTGATCATATCGATTATAAAGATCTCACAATTAAAGTTGATGTGATTTCCTTTACTTAAGAATATCATATTTTTCCTATTTTTTTAGAAACAGGCAAAAAGGGAAAAGTATTGCGTTCTATTCTTTAATTTGTTAGTTTTAGAATATTCTAAAAGTTGTGAAACATCATATTGTGTTATGGATTTAGCAGAAAAAACAAGAAATCGGCTTATTGAAACTGGTGGAAGAACTTCTCAAGACCTTGGTACAGGTCGTATTGTGGGACAGGTCTTGGTCTATCTTTATTTACAGGAGACAGACTGCTCTTTGGATACTATTGGTACTCAATTAGGGCTGAGCAAGGCTTCTGTAAGTATTGCAGCCAGGCAATTGGAACAATTGGGCTTATTGCGTAAGGTTTGGAAATCTGGAGATCGGAAAAATTATTATAAGAGTGCAGACAATATCGGGAATGCCTTGCAACAGGGGCTTCTTGCTGTTGTTCGTCAAAAAGTACAAATATTTGGCAGTGAGCTTGATGAATGCTTGGATTTAGTAAATCAAGACTCAAGGGTATTTCAAATTAATTCAGAACTGGATTTCCTGCATATGAGAATAAGTAGAGCAAAAAAACTGCAAACAAAATTGAATAGAGTTTTGGATAATCCCTTAATTAATTTATTAATTAGAACAAAAAAAAATGACACTGATGAATGATGAATTTATTCCATACGGTAAGCAATCAATAGACGAGCAGGATATAGAAGCAGTCTGTAAAGTTTTACGTTCTGACTGGCTCACCAGCGGGCCATCTGTCACGGAGTTTGAATGTGCCCTTGCTGCTTTTGTTGGCGCAACATATGGAGTGGCAGTCAATAGTGGTACTGCAGCACTTCATTGCGCGATGTATGCTCTTGGTATAGGTCAAGGAGATGAGGTCATTTTACCTACCATGACATTTGCGGCCACTGCTAACAGTATCGTATTTCAGGGGGGAACACCTGTTTTCGCTGATGTTAATCCGGCAACCTTGCTCATCGATATTGGATGTATTGAAGCTCTTATTACCTCAAAGACTAAAGCAATCATTGTTGTTGATTTTGCTGGACAACCTTGTGACTATGATGTGCTGCGAGAATTGTCAGACAAACATAGTCTTGCCTTGATAGCAGATAGCTGTCATGCGCTCGGAGCAGAATACCACGGTAAGCGTTTGGGTAGCCAAGCAGATATGACTGTCTTTAGTTTTCACCCTGTAAAACCAATAACTACAGGTGAAGGCGGAATGGTTGTTACAGCAAATAAAGAATATGCAAGCAGAATGAGGCTCTTTCGTAATCATGGAATTTCTACTGATTTTCGACAGCGGGAGGAACAAGGGGCTTGGCAATATGAGATGGTAGATTTGGGTTTTAATTATCGTATCTCTGACATCCAGTGTGCCTTAGGGATTACGCAATTAAAGAAACTTCCGTTGTTTCTTGAGAAAAGAGAAGCTGTTGCCAAGTTATATGATCAAAAATTTGATACTCTCTCAAAAATCACACCATTGAAAAGACTGCCTGATGCAAAATCAGCTTGGCATTTATATGTTGTGAAATTGCCAGATGTTGCAATAAGGGAAGATGCTTTCAATAAAATGCGTGAAGCAGGAATTGGAGTAAATGTCCACTATATTCCTGTACATCTTCACCCCTATTACCGCAATAATTTTGCAATGTCATTGGGTGATTGTCCAATTGCAGAAAAAGTCTACGAATCCATCCTGACTTTACCTATATGGCCAGGAATGACTGAAAAAAATGTAACAACTGTTGTGGAAACATTAATGGAGTGTGTGTGAATTTCTTCAATACACAGGATAAGCAAGCTCTTTCGTTTTTGTTGCAGCAATATGCTAGACCGTATTGGAAGAAAATTGTTCTGCTTGTGTTTTTCAGCATTATGGCTGCAATCACCTTGCCCATGACTGCGCTTGTACTTGCTCCAGCTCTGCATATTATTACGCTATCTGTCACCGTACCTGCCGTACATCTTTCTGAACTGTCGCTCAACAATCTCGGCCCCACATTACTTAAATGTTTTAATATTGATCAAGGCAATTCTCTTAATATTATAATAGTGGTTGCGATAGGGTATGTTTTCTTCTCTTTGCTTTATTCTGTCCTGAATTTTGCGGCATACATTATGGCAATGCAGGTGAGAACTCATATGTCTCGAGATGTAATGGTCGATCTACAGGAACATGTTCTGTCCCTGCCGCTGAGTTTTTTTTATACAAGAAAAACAGGTGATCTTGTCAGTCGCTTTACGGAAGATTCCAGAGGTATGGCTTATGCCTTGGATTCTGTGGTTAGGGGGGTTTTACAATCTGCTATTCAGATAGCAATAAGTCTGGCCATCCTGATTCGAACAGAACCTTTTCTTGCCTTGGCTGCATTTGTTCTTAGTTCCGGTCATTTTTTAATAACCAGGCTGCTCAGTGGAAGACTGAAGGCAAGGATGGTCGATCAGAATACGGCACTTGGAAGATTGAATACAATTCTTCAGGAAACCTTTCTAACTATTAGGGTTATAAAATCTTTTGCAGCTGAAAAGTTTGAACTGGCTCGTTTTGGCAGTGAAGCAAATGAGAATCGAAAAACGATGATGCGCTTTGTTTTTGCAAAGCATATTGAGGAGCCGCTACGTTTTATAGCAGATGCTATGGCTGTCTCAATTATTTTACTTCTCACTTTTCAAGCAATGCAGAGTGGTCGGTTATCACTGGAAGGTTTTGGACTTTTTATTGTTTTAGCTCGACAGGTAATAGCGCCAATTTCAATGTTTTCATCCCATATCCTCGCCGTTTCGGGAATGCTTGGTGCTGCTCAAAGAGTGATGGAGATATTCAAAGTAAAAAATTCCCTACCTGATGGCCCAGAAGAAGCAATGAGTCTTAACAGATCAATCAATCTTGCTGATGTTTCTTTTCAATACGATGAAGGACGACCTATTTTATCAAATATTAATCTGCGAATTAACAAAGGTGAAACCTTGGCGATTGTTGGTCCAAGTGGTGCTGGTAAATCAACTCTTATAGATATTATCCTTCGTTTGATAGACCCTAGTACTGGTACTGTACAGATTGATGAAAAAGATATACGAACACTTTCCCAGGAAAGTTATAGAAAACTCTTTGGCGTTGTTCCCCAGGAATGTCTCCTCTTTAATTCAACCGTTCGTGAAAATATTATTTATGGACGCCAGGACGATGACCAGCAGCTGGCTGTTGCTATTGACATCGCAAATGCTACTGATTTTGTGGCATCTTTACCTAAAGGCTTAAGCTCAATGTTGGGAGAGCGGGGTGTACTTCTTTCCGGAGGCCAGCGACAACGGATTGCGATTGCACGTGCAGTCTATGGTAATCCGTTTATATTGATCATGGATGAAGCTACAAGCTCTCTCGACACCCAATCCGAAGTACTGGTACAACAGGCAATTGATAAAGTGATCAAAGATCGCACAGCCATTGTTGTCGCCCACAGGTTATCAACCGTGCGGCATGCAGATCGGATAATCGTATTAAAAAACGGACGGATAGAGGCAAGTGGATCTCATAATGAATTATTAACTACAAGCCAAACTTACAAACAACTCTGTAAGATGCAATTTACAGATAATCATACGAGCGAAGAGAAAAATGTTTAATAATAAATCAATTCTTATAACAGGTGGTACAGGTTCTTTTGGTAAACAATATACGAAGACTCTTTTGCAAAGATACAAGCCGAAAAGGTTGATAATCTTTTCTCGTGATGAGTTAAAACAATTTGATATGCAACAGGTTTATAACGAGCCATGTATGCGATATTTTATTGGTGATGTACGTGATGCAACGCGTGTGATGGAAGCACTACGGGATGTTGATTTCGTGATTCATGCCGCCGCGATTAAACAGGTACCAGCAGCTGAATATAACCCCATGGAATGCATAAAAACAAATATTTATGGGGCTGAGAATGTAATAAGGGCCTCGATTGAAAATAATGTTGAAAAAGTGATTGCATTATCAACTGACAAGGCTGCTAATCCAATCAATCTGTACGGAGCGACCAAGCTTGCTTCTGATAAATTATTTGTTGCTGCAAATAATATGGTAGGTCAAGCAAAAACCTCGTTTGCGGCCGTTAGGTATGGCAATGTTGTCGGGTCTCGTGGTTCAGTTGTTCCTTTTTATAAGAAGCTGCTTGCAGATGGTGCAGAATATTTACCTATAACCCATCCGGAAATGACTCGCTTCTGGATTAGCCTGCAGCAGGGAGTTGATTTTGTATTGAAGAATTTTGAACGTATGTATGGGGGGGAAATATTTGTACCAAAAATTCCTTCCATGAGAATTCTGGATCTTGCTGAATCTTTGGCGCCAGGATATCAGACTAAAGATATAGGTATTCGACCAGGTGAGAAACTGCATGAAGTTATGTGTCCTGCTGACGATTCTCATCTTACTTTGGAATTTAATGATCATTATGTCATTCGTCCTAGTATTCAGTTTTGGGCTGATGCAAAATTTCTCAACATGAACCTTACTTATAAGGTGAATGCGTTAGAGGAAAATGGTGAGGAAGTTCCCAAGGGCTTCTCATATAATTCAGGAACAAATGAAAAATTTTTGACTGTAGAAGAGTTGAAAGAGTTTGATAAATTTGCTCAAGAATAAATAGCTGTTTCTGTAGGAAATTAATTGAGTAACCAAATGAAGCCATTCGCATTTTTAAATGATACTGATCGTCTTATTCTCGGAACTGTGCAGTTGGGTATCCCCTATGGTGTAGCGAATTGTACTGGTCAGCCGGGTTATGAAAAAGCTAGAGAAATAATTAAAGTAGCCTGGGATTCTGGGATTCGTGTATTTGATACAGCTCAAGGTTATGGGGAAAGTGAACAGGTCTTGGTAAGGGCTTTTCGTGATCTTGATATCCTTGAGCGGGTATCTGTTATAACCAAAATTGATCCGGAAATAGATCATAAAGATTATAACGCAGTTCGAGAGGCAGTGGAACGAAGCAGTGAAATGTTTGGTCATGCTCTTGTTGCACTTATGCTGCACAGTGAGGAAGATCTTAAATACTGGTCAGATGGACTTGGTGAAGTGTTACGAGATTGTCGTGACCAGGGAATGTTTCAATATCTAGGCGCTTCGGTATATGAGCCATCAGCTGCCAGACAGGCTTTGGAAACAGAAGGTATTGAAATAGTGCAGCTTCCAGCTAGTATTCTGGATCGAAGACATGATTGTGCAGGTGTTATGTCTCTGGCAAAGAAGCTTGGAAAGAAAATTGTAATTCGCAGTGTGTTTTTACAGGGCGCCCTTCTGTTATCGCCGAATAATTTACCTGAACGAATTCAGCATGCTCGTAATTATCTGGAGCCTGTTACCAAACTTGCTACAAATATAAATAAAACGACTCGAGATTTGGCACTTGGCTATGTGCGTGGGCGCTGGCCCGAATGTCTTGTCGTTTTTGGAGCAGAACAGCCTGAGCAGGTGGTGGATAATGTGCTTTCATGGAAAGAAAATTTATCTCCTGAAATATTGTTGGAACTTGATGTTCTTGGGCAAAAGGATATTCCCCTGGAAGTTCTAAGGCCAGATATGTGGGAAGATTCAAAATATCTGATGGTTGGTATCCATATTCGCCTGCGCCTGATGCAGCCTTCGGATGCTTGGGGGGACTATGTTAAATGGATGAATGATCCTGTTGTTACACGTTTTTTGGAAAGCAGGTTCACCCCATATAGTAGCGAGGAACTTGAATACTACATTCTGGCTCAACGCAGTAATGTCGCCATATCGTTTTTGGCCATTGAAGAGATTGAATCCGGTAGACATATTGGTACGTTAAAAATTGGCCCGCAACAACCGGTACATGGAACAGCAGATATTGGACTCATTATTGGAGCTAAGGATTGCTGGGGAAAGGGATATGCCACAGAGGCGATAGGTCTGGGGGTAGAGTTAGCTTTTACTGAATTATCAATACGGAAATTAATCGCCGGATATTATAGCAACAATAATGCTACCGAGCGGATTTTCTCCCGCAATGGGTTCGTCCAAGAGGGCAGACAGAAGCAGAATGTTATGGATGGTGAAACCTTATCGGATGTGATTTTACTTGGTTTATTGCAGGACTCATGGTTGGGAAAAAATAAAACTTGAGAGACAGTTTGTTATGAATGTTGTTGCTATTGTCCAGGCTCGCATGGGGTCAACACGTTTGCCAAATAAGGTCATGTTGCCTGTTAACGGAGTGCCTTTGATCTTGATTTTGTTTGAACGGCTCTCTTTGGCTCAACAAATCGATAATATACTCCTAGCTACCTCGATAGATACTTGTAACACGCCTCTTGCCCATTGTGTTAAGGATGCTGGTTATGGGGTGTGTCGAGGCAGTGAGAACGATGTGCTTGATCGATTTTATCAGGCTGCTAGACAGGCTAATGCCGATGTTGTTGTCCGTATTACAGGGGATTGTCCACTCATCGATCCTAAAGTTGTAGACTCTGTGATAAAGCTCTATTTTTCACAGGATGTTGATTACGCCAGTAACACAAATCCTCCAAGTTATCCTGACGGGCTTGATACCGAAGTGTTTTCATTCAAAGTGCTGGAGAAAGCCTGGAAAGAAGCCCGTGATCCTCACCAACGAGAGCATGTGACTCCATTCTTGTGTGAATCACCACAATTCAGTCGTGCTAATAGTGTTCATTCCACCAATGAATCCGAAGAACGTTGGACAGTGGATGAGCATGAGGATTTTGTAGTTGTGAAGAAAGTATTGGAGTATTTTCATCCTCGGCTGGATTTTAGCTGGCTTGAAGTACTTGAACTTCGACATTTGCATCCGGAATGGTTTACAGCTAATCAATATTTAATTCGTAATGAAGGGGCACAAATGGGTTCAGGACAAAAGCTTTGGAAGCGTGCGAAACAGATCATTCCTGGTGGCAATATGTTACTTTCCAAGAGAGCCGAGCTGTTTTTACCTGATAACTGGCCTGCTTATTTCAGCAAGGCTAAAGGATGTAAAGTCTGGGATCTCGATGGAAAAGAATATATTGATATGTCAATAATGGGTATTGGCACCAATATTCTGGGATATGGAAATAAAGAGGTTGATGATGCTGTTCGGCAAACAATAGATTTCGGTAATATGAGTACCTTGAATTGTCCTGAAGAGGTTTATTTGGCAGAGAAATTAATCGACTTACACCCTTGGGCTGATATGGCAAGGTTTGCTCGTACCGGTGGTGAAGCGAATGCTGTTGCTATTCGTATTGCTCGTGCTGCAACGGGAAAGGAAAAAGTTGCAGTTTGTGGCTATCATGGTTGGCATGACTGGTATTTAGCAGCAAATATTGCTGATCAGAAGAATTTAGCAGGTCATTTACTTCCAGGGCTTGAGCCTAACGGAGTGCCAATAAGTTTGCGAGACACTGTCTATCCTTTTAATTATAATAAATTTAGTGAGTTGAAAGCTTTAGTTGATACTGAAGATATTGGCATTATAAAGATGGAAGTTTCACGTAATCAGGGACCTGAAGATGGATTTCTGGAAAAAGTCCGGGATCTGGCAAGTAAAAAGGGAATCGTCCTTATTTTTGATGAATGTACATCAGGGTTTCGTCAGAATTTTGGCGGACTTCACAAGTTTTATGGAGTAGAGCCAGATATGGCTATGTTTGGCAAAGCACTGGGCAATGGCTATGCAATAACTGCCACGATTGGCAGAAGAGAGGTGATGGAGGCGGCCCAGACAAGTTTTATTAGTAGCACTTTTTGGACAGAGCGCATTGGACCAACTGCTGGCTTGAAAACATTGGAGGTAATGGAACGTCTTCGATCCTGGGACACCATCACTGCCACCGGCAATGAGATTAAGCGTCGCTGGCAGCAGCTTGCTGATCGATATGATCTTCAGATCGAATTATGGGGCCTCCCAGCGTTAGCCGGCTTTTCGTTTAAAAGTCCACGAGCCTTGATGTATAAAACACTCATTACCCAGGAAATGCTGAAACGAGGCTATCTGGCCAGCGATTGTGTCTACAGCTGTATAGATCATTCCCCTGACATTATTAATGGTTACTTTACCGAACTCGAATCTATTTTTGCCTTACTCAGGGAGTGTGAACAGGGGAAGAGTGTTGCGGATCTGCTGAATGGTCCGGTTTGTCATTCTGGGTTTAAACGTCTAAACTAGTACCCTGTGGATTTTTTTTCTTGTCTTTTCTTGAGCGACGATAGCAGACCAATATGAATATTTTGATATCAAATCCGTACTTTCCACCATATGCACCTGGCGGTGCAGAATACAGCCTGGTGCAGATGTGTGAACGTTTTGCTGAGTTCGGCTGGTCTGTACGGGTGATCACCAATTGCTATGACGGCAAACCACGACGGGAGTTCCAGAACGGGTACGAAGTGGAATGGTTGCAATGTCCGGTGGAACTTTTGCCGGGCCAGCAGATTGATGCATCGGAGTATTTAGCTACAAAGGGTTATCATGAGTCGCTGACGAATGCCCTAGTGCTGGCGGCCGGAGAAATGGGGCACGATACGGTATTCATTGCCAATAATGCCCAGAGTTTTAGAGGCACGGTAAAGGCAGCGCAGATTGCTTCAATTCCTGTTGCCGGCATTGTGAGAGACACACAGATAATTTGTGAGGGTGGTGCTTGTATCGACAATACCCCTGCAGATATCGCCATTCCTTGCTCCGGGCCGTTTGGCATGGCACGCTGCTTTTTAAAGTTTCTTCGCAGGCGGGATGTGAGAGGGTTACGTCCTGTCCCTGGAATACTGGCAAAAGGACTCCTATTGGGGATGCGCCGGGAATCGCTTCGTAGGGAAGGCCTCTTGCAACTTGATGTAATAATTACCATTAGCGACGCATTACGGAGTCTCATTGCAAAGGTGCCATCCGTTCATCCTAAACGGGTACAGACCATTAGAAACTTCCATTCCAATATTATTCCGACTTCTCCTGAAAGGGTTGAGGCGTTTCTGGCGACACTCGGTTTGGCCGGGAAACGATTTTTTCTGGTAGCCGGACGAAAAACGATAGGAAAGGGAGTAGATCTTGCTGTTGAAGCGGCTGGTAAAATAGTAAAGTCACATCCGGATGCCGCTGTGCTGTTTTTGGGGCGTGAGCGCTTATGGATAACTGCTGGGGCAAACGTCATAGATCATGAATCTGTCTCACAGGAGCTGCTTCTTGGAATATTACAGGCTGCGAAAGCCCTCATTATTCCAGGTCGGTGGCAGGAAGGCCTGCATCGGACGATGATTGATGCGCTGCATGTTGGGGTACCGGTGATTTGCTCCAATGTCGGAGCTCCACCTGTGGATGGTGTGCTTGATGGTCGTACAGGCTTTGTTGTACCCTGCGAAGACAGTCCGGCTTTGGCGTCGGCTATGATCCGGATTCTTGACTGGACGTCCGAACAGCGGGCAGCAT
>Ga0222693_100367_pt1 | contig 11307 bp, 7 predicted proteins | sample AntAcemetage1331_FD_179840 | JGI IMG/M metagenome (GOLD analysis project Ga0222693, IMG submission 179840) | Saline water microbial communities from Ace Lake, Antarctica - #1331 | ecosystem: Environmental > Aquatic > Non-marine Saline and Alkaline > Saline | place: Antarctica: Ace Lake | collected... | reverse complement strand
GGAAGATTTGGCTTTTGCTGGAGGGGATTAAAGCAAGGACGCCAAGTTAATTTTTGCAAATGATCCGATGAGGCGAAAAGTATGTTGACACCTACCGCTTGTGGTCAATATTTGCTCGATACAGATCCTCCATCGTATTAATTAAAAATGCCTGTAATTTATAGCGGATCTTCTCCCATAAAGAACGCTTAGTCTTGTATTTTTTCCAGGCGGCTTGAAACAGTGGGCAACACATCTGCTGAATCTGATCAACCAGAAAGGCTAGCATCATAAATAGAACGAATACCTCGCTAAGATGTTTTTTGCCGAGGCCAAAATTGTGACCAAACTGGTAGCCCTGGTCTTTCAGGGTATTGAAAGTCTCATTCGCGATCTTCCATCTGGCACAGGCACTGCGCATAAATTAGTAGACGTTTAGTTCTGTGATTTTTAAGTTGGTTATCCAGCTGAAGCGCAGTGTCCTCTTTTTCCGAGAATTATCCTCCCAGTACTCGACAAAGGTCAGCAGAAGATCCTGTTGGATTTGTCAACGGCGACTTATAGACAATACGGAAGCAGTGAGAGACGCCCTCCAGCTTCTCGTCTGGAATCTCCACTTCGATTACCTTGCCTGTTTCTACAGCCAGATCAACGAATTCAAAGAGAAACTTGTGATTCCCCTCTTTGGCACCAAGGATATATCTGAGATCATGTTCTTGCAGGTCTTTAATATGAGGTGTATTGGAGGCAAGGCTGTCCTCGTTGACAATGAATTTCATATGGGGATGGTTTTCGCGTAATTTATTCAACATCCTATTGATTGCATTACGTTCATAGTCATTTTTGGTAGTTCCATCCTGTTTCCTGATGATCTCAGGGCACAGCGGAATTACTTCCTTGAAACTGGGATGAACCATAGCTGCACCTACAGCTTGGAGGTGGTAGGTTATTTCACCACTACGGCTTTTCTTCTCCAGACAGGCATCGGATACAGTTTGTTGGATGAGAAGTAGCAAGTACCGTCAAGGTTGAGTAGATAAGCGTCTTCCATGAAGGCCATCTTCTCGAGCACCTTCCGACGTTGCAGCGGACGAAAGGCGTCTTTGAACAACGGCCTAAGAGTATCAGGATCTATCAGGTCAAGAATTTCACGCATAGAAGTGTCACAAGGAATTGAGTTCATCCCGTAAATGGTCTTAAGATTATGGGGCTCATCAAACCGCCGTTCATCAAATGCAAGCAGTGAGGAATCTTTAAGGGAAAACATCGCAAATTCATATGTTAAGGCATTTATCAGTGAATGCTGTACCTTGCCCAAGCGGTTATCTTTTACTTTTGCGAACCCAGAACGCATGGTTGCTAAAAGAGCATCCGCATTTAAGTGTTTACGGATCTTTATTTTTTCTGCTCGAGCAGTTTTTTTGATTGCGGGCCTTTGTCATTACTGTAATCTGGTTGGACATAGCTTTTTCCTTGTAAGTTGTTAATATCCTCGCAAAAGGAAAAATTAGTTCTTAAACACATTTTTACGAAACCAAATTTAACAAATGCACCTATTGCTGGATTTCAGGTGGCACCAGGAATTGCTGCCTATTAACTAAGAATTTAGATTTTGATGATCCTCAATTAACTATTTTACGAAACCACATAGTGCGTGAGAAATAATTTCTCAACTTAATTTACCAAGAGTTGTACGATTTATATATACGTGTAGATCATGTCTTAAAGTTAGGTGTTGTTGGTGGTTTTTTACGAGAAAATGTTACATTTCTAATACGTACAGAGTATTTCTATAGCAAAGGCATAGATATTGTTGCAGATGGGCAATGCTCCCCCTTTCAAGGTAGCGTTTTGCGTGCTATTGTTATGACGCACGTTATGCATCAGTTACCAGATGTTAACCATTTTTATTTCTGAAGTAAATCGATGTATTACGCAAGGCGGAGTAATCAGGATCGTAGTGCCGTGGGGCAGTCCTTGGTCAAGATTGGTGTATGGTAAACTTCACATGAACCATTTTATAAGAAGTTTTGGGAATTTCAAATAACATTGATAAAACCAACAGTGCCATTTCGTTTTTGGCAAGAGTTCGAAATATTGTTGCAGCCATGGATTTATACATGGTCAATGTTTGCCATGATCATGTTGATAAAAAAAGTGAATAAAGATACAATTTATAAAATTTTAAGCTTTTGTTTTTGGAGATCATGAATGGTTATTAGTAATAAAATAATATCACTGATATTATTCTGTGTTGGAGTTGTTTATTTTTTCAGCTTTACAGGCATAAACATGGGAGACCATTTTTTCATTAATTTAGAGATAGGTTACCCCCTTTTTCTTAATAAAGACTACTCTTTTATAGATGTATGGAGAGGAGGTTTTACAACTGGACACTTGCTTACGATTCCGACGCTTAGGCTTTTTCAATTTGTTTTGGCTCAAATTGGATTTTTCCCTAATCCTCTTTTCCTTGTTCAATTAGTGAATCTTTCACTATCTTTGTTAATATTGTCTGTTGTTTATTCCTTATTAAAAAAATTGCTGAATGATGACTTTATTGCATTGTGTACAACTTTGTTATTTGGATTTTCATTTGGTTTCTATGCATTTATGAATGGAGAATTTCATCATTTCAGTATAATATTATTAATTTCATCCATCTATATTCTATTTGTAATAGAACGTGAAGAAAAGGTGAGTATTTGTTCCATATTTATATTTTGCTTTTCGTTAGGTTTATTACCTTTATATCATATCGAAAACATTATTTATGTAGGAATAATTATTGTTTATGTAGTTTCGTCTAAAAACTTGGTTAGCAAGTTTTCTGGCAATTCTATTTCTTCTATATTAGGCCTGATTGTTTTCCCCCTATTGTTACTTATTTCCTCGTTTGTTTTTCATTTCTATGAAATTGGAACTTTAGATTTATCTGAATACTTGTCCAATCTTCCAATGATGCTTAGTGTTTCTAGTCATATAGATAACTATGCAACTGTTGCTTATAGTCATATCGACCTAAACAGTGTCAATGTACTGTTACGCTCTCATCTAGAATCATTTTCGATTATATCTTCTTGCAGCAAAATTTTTATACAATATAGTGACATATTGTTTTATTCAAGTACTTATCGTACTGTTTTTACAATGTTATTAATAGTAGGTTATGTTCTTATATTTTTATTTGTAAATGCTATATTGGTTGTTGAACTTATTGGGAACTGGGGTGAAATACCCAGAATTATAAGGCTATTAATCTTTATGTTGGTTGGTTATATTGTTTCGTTCGGTATCTTTCTTTGTAATTATGATTTGTTAAGTGAATTCTTTATTTCGCCCGTAATGCTACATTGTATCCTTTTGGGTTATGTCTTCCAGAAAAAAGGTTTGTTTTTAAGGAAGGTATTTTTCCTTTTCTTTGTTCTTACTATTGTAACAAATGTATATATTTATGCTTATCCGCAAAAAGTTTCCGCCCAATCCATTAATAAAATTTATGATAAAATTGTATCTAGTAACCAAAACGAATCTGACATTAATGTTTTTAGGGTGTCATATTTTTTGACACCTTATGAAGTCAAAAATTATAAAACGATTAGATTTTATAGTGATGAAAATGTCTACAATTCAAATTCAAATGTTGAAGAACACATCTCTAAAATTAATGAGTTATACAAATCAGGGAGAAAGGTTTATCTTATGTGTCCACTTTTCCTGATAGGTGGCAGTACACAACAGAATCTCAATTCAGTTAAAGTGATGGGAGAATTTGGGGCTGACTCTAATAAAGTCAAAAATTTACAATCATTTATCACATCTATACAAGAAAGTTTCGAGTTAGAAATCATAGCTCAATATCCTTATAACTTTGGGTTTTCCGGTCAAATGGGACAGCTGGCTCTTATAAAAATTAATAACAAATTCTAAATATTATCAACTATGAATTTGATGACAATATTCGTAAATATGGGTTGCCTTTGAGTATGAAACAAAATTGATACCAGAAAACATTTTAATGAAATTCAACAATAAAATCCGAATTTTACCAGCCACTTTTTTATGGTGGTGATTGGCACAAAATAAATTGACATTGAAAAATATTATGATAGTGTGATTTTTTTGATATCAATCCAACAGGTAGATATACTTGTCTCCCCAGGATGTCCTGATGAGATTAACTCGTTATTATAACAACTTATTGCCAAAAATCATTTGAGTATAGACAATCTAAGGTGTCTATAAATTAATAGACTATCTCGTTAGTTTTCAAGAATGTTGAACTAGCGGAGAAGGAATGGGTTCAGCATATGCGAAATTATTTTTACAAATTATTGTTGCGTTATCTGTCGTATTTTGTTTTTCCGACTGATTCTGTTGTGGTTGTGAATCCCATCAACAACCTAATCTTCACAAAATTCGCTCAAAAAAAAGTTGCTCTTTCTGATGACTATAATGGGAAAGCTACGACAGAGACTAGCGTTAGTATAGAGGATATTGGCGGCTTGTCTCCAGACTATATTCTAATTAACGGTTCGCTTCACTATGAACGCGATATTCAGGATTTGTTACATCGCATTCGTTCTCAATGCTCACAAAATACTCGTTTAATTATCACTTACTATAATTCTTTTTGGAAGCCTTTGTTGAAACTTGCTGAATTACTAAGGTTCCGGTCTAAGACAAGTGAAGTGAATTGGATATCTCCTGAGGATATATCCAATTTTCTTTTGCTCGCTGATTTTGATGAAGTTCATGCTGTCAGTCGGATACTCTTACCAGTGAAAATTCCCATTATCAGTACAATAGTAAATCGTTACATTTCCCCGTTACCCATCTTTAATCTTTTTAACTTACTAAATATTGTTGTTGCCCGTCCAATGGGGTGTGCTGCTTTTGAGGAACAACCTAGTGTCTCCGTGGTAGTAGCTGCACGCAATGAAGAAGGGCATATTGAAGACATTGTTAAGCGTGTACCCAAAATGGGTCCTAACGATGAGTTGATTTTTGTCGAAGGTGGTTCAACTGATAATACTTGGGGGAAAATTAATGAGATATTGGACGAAAATAGTAATAATATCATAGCGACTCAACAAGATGGTAAAGGAAAAGGTGATGCAGTGAGGAAAGGTTTTTCACTGGCCTCTAAAGAAATATTAATGATCTTGGATGCCGACTTGACTGTGCCTCCTGAAGATTTACCTAAATTTTATGAGGCAATTGTTTCAGGTAAGGGTGAATATATTAATGGAAGTCGTCTGGTCTATCCAATGGAAAAGCGGGCAATGCGGTTTTTAAATATTGTAGGTAATAAATTTTTTGCTCTAGCTTTTTCATACGTTCTTGGTCAACGTTTCAAAGACACCCTTTGCGGAACTAAAGTATTATCAAAAGTAAATTATAACAAATTAGCTGCACACCGATCATACTTTGGAGAATTTGATCCCTTTGGTGATTTTGATTTGATTTTTGGCTCTGCCAGACTTGGTCTGAAAATAATTGAAGTGCCCATTGTCTATCAAGAACGCCTCTATGGCGAAACTAATATATCTAGATGGAAACATGGTGTTATTTTGCTTAAAATGTTGATGTTTGCAGCCAGAAAAATTAAATTCATTTAAAATGTTTCAGGAGACTATGAAAGGGACAATGTTTCACACAGGTCTTATTTTGAAGGCATTCTTGAGTATTGGGTAACCACATTTTGCAGAATCATTGAAATTACACTTGCTAACTCGGTTGGCAAATTGACTTCATTTCTTTAAGATGTTTGCACAATAGAAATGATGTTAGTTATCTGCCAAAAGAATTTAATCAACGTCATCGACATCAGGTGATGCCCCTCTTCTTAGTAACAAGAAAAAATCGAAAAGAAATTGCCGGTATTCGTTAAGTTATTTTGAGATAATCTGTAATGTGAAGTTCTCATGATTCCTAAGCTTGTTTTTTTGCCAATTTGGATAGACCCTGAATACGAAACTAGGCGTTTGCCAGAGTTAGACATTTCATTAGAATGATAAATCGACAGTACTTTTGAAAATTTTAACAGGCAAGAACTTTTACCACATGGGGCGTGTATTTAACCGATAAGAGTCCAAGGATTGCGTATTTGTACCGATATCTGAAGTAGTTACATTTTTAAGGCAAATGTTCACTTTAAGTTCTAGGCAATGGACACAAGTGTCCATTGCCGATAACAGAATCGAAACCACGAAGAAGGAATTGCCGGAACCCCAGAATATGCATCAGGCTCAACATGAAATCAACTACTTTTGATAAAACAGTCTGTTAAGTGTTTTTTTACAAGTAGAGTTTGTTGCAACTTAGTTTTAAGTCCGATAGACTCCTATTTGCATATTGTATCCCTTACGATTAACGATGCTCGCTGGGTGTCATAAGGTATTCATTAATTTTGAACCGGATGAGGTTCTATTTTTTTTTGAGCAGACATGCGATACATCTTGAACTTTATATCTTGTCTTGAAGCCATATCTGCTAATTAGAGGTTTGTGGCTAACTGTCAAATACATGGACAGGCTTGTTGTCTTTGAACTGTTTTTCCTAAAGTGATTGAAATATGAAAATAACTCCTATACTATCTAGACTTTTTCTACCTGTACTTCGCTGCATTTTGACGCCTCTTCCTGGATTACGTCTTTTGATAGTAAAACTTTGTATTCTTTTGGAAGATAGGAAGGATTATGAGGTATCTTTGCTCTGGTTATTTGAAGCACATTCTTTTCTTGAAGAACAAATCGATTACCAAGCCATTGCTCTAGGAAAGGGCGTGCACATAAAACATGAAGTGATGGATGGAATCCACTCTTTTTTTTCAGAACGAATTCCATCCGGTGCAACAATACTAGATGTTGGTTGTGGAATAGGGGCTCTTGCTAATTTTATTGCTAAAAACATAAAAGATTCCGAAGTATTCGGTATTGATTTAAATTCCGATCACATTAGATTTGCTCGGAAGCGATTTAAACAGACAAATCTTCATTATTTTGTAGGAGACGCTACTTGTTCCCTACCTAGTGAAGCGATTGATACAATCATTATGTCAAGTGTTCTTGAACATGTTAATGATAGAGTGGGCCTTTTAAAGTCGTTACAAGAGGTATATCAACCTATTCGTCTTCTGATTCGGGTTCCTACCTGTGAACGACATCACCATGCTGCAATGAAACGTAGTTTAGGGATTTTCTCATATGCTGACAATGATCATAAAACTGAATACACAATGGGACAGTTTTATGAGGAAATGAAAAATGCAGAGTTAGCAGTTGTTTCATCAGAAATTAGATGGGGTGATATCTGGGCAGAGTGTCAACCTGTTACAGGTTTTTGAAAAAATTCCTAATGAGTTTATTCAAATTTGATTATTCGATGGTAGGAATGCTAAAATCGTTTTTGCATCTGTCGTGGTTATTTGTAGCGAGACTTACTACAGAAAAATTACGTTGGCGGAAGGTCAGGATATCCGGATACGGCGTCCCTCGCCTCTATTATGGACACGATTATATTCCTGATAAAAACGAACTATCTGGTGGTGCCATTATAAAGTTTCAAGATCTTAAAGAGAGATTCCCTAACAATTGTCGTCATGCAAATATTCTTTATCTCGTGAGCAGTGCTTTACCAATCTTTCCTGAAATTATGGTTCGAGAAGCAAAAAAAAATGGCGTTGCATTTGTCCTTAATCAAAATGGAGTAGCATACCCTGCCTGGCATGGCCTTGGGTGGGAAAAGACAAATAGACCAATGCGTAATCTTCTGAAATTGGCAGATTATATTATATATCAGAGTGATTTTAGTAAAGTCGGGGCTGATAAATTTCTTGGTCCCTGTCGAGTGCCATTTACAGTATTACATAACCCAGTTGATACAGATTGTTTTTGTCCAAGTAAAACTCGTCCTTCCGGAATGAAAATACTTCTGGCAGGAACCCATCAACATTTTTATAGAATTCAGACGGCAATGGAGACGCTGAAGTTGTTATTAGTTGATGGTCGTGATGCTTCTTTAACGATTGCTGGTCGGTATACTTGGTTGGACTCTGAAGAAGAATGTCTTAATTACTCAAGGCAATTAGCACAAAAACTCGGAGTATTTGAGAGTGTTACTTTACTCGGAGGCTATACTCAAACTGAGGCTATAGAATTATTCCAAAAACATCATGTTCTTCTTCACACACAATATAACGATTGTTGTCCTCGCCTTGTGGTGGAAGCTATGGCTTGTGGTTTGCCAATAGTGTATTCTGAAAGTGGTGGTCTACCTGAATTAGTAGGCAGTGAGGGAGGGGTTGGTGTTCCAACAGTATTAGATTGGGAGAGAAATCACCCTCCACCTTCGTCTGATTTAGCTATAGCTGTGAAACAAGTATTTTCCTCGTTTGAGAGTTATTCCAAAGCGGCTCGGGACAGAGCAGTATCGCGCTTTGATGTTAAACCTTGGATAGCAGAACATTCTGCTATTTTTAAAGAAGTTATTGAAAAAATATATTTATCAAAATGATGTATTGCCACCTAAAATGTCCTCTTTATGATATTCCCCTTAGATTTATTTTTTGCTAACTGGAGTGTGCGATGCCAATAGTTAGTGTTGTCATGCCAGTTTATAATGGCAGTCAGTTCCTTCCTGAATCTATAGAAAGTATCCTGAATCAAAGCTTTAGTGATTTCGAATTCATAATTATTGATGATGCTTCGATAGACAATAGTGCTGAAATTATAAGTAATTATAAAGACGATCGAATTGTTTCAGTTAAGAATTCGAGAAATATGGGGGTTGCTCGAACTTTAAATAAAGGTATTAGTTTAGCAAATGGGAAGTATATCGTTCGAATGGATGCAGATGATATTAGCGTTCTAAAACGGCTGGAGTTACAAGTTAGATTTATGGAAGCCAATTCTCACATAGGAATTTCTGGTGGGTGGGTAAAACTCTTTGGATTTGGTTGTCCTACAATAGCGAGAGTTCCGCAAGGTTTTGATGAAGTAGCAGCATATATGATGTTTGAAAACCCGTTATGGCATATGACAGTAATTATGAGGAAAGAGCTGATTGAAACGCATAATTTACAATATGACCCTATTTTTACACGCTCAGAAGATTACGAATTGTGGACGAAAGCAATTCAACATTTTCCCATTGCGAATCTTGGAAGAGTATTAGTAAAGGTTCGTGAACACGGAAATAGCGCCACTCGAGCAAACTGGGACGAGGTTACTGTTCAGACAGAAAAAATTTTAGCTAGATTATTAAGCAGGTCAGGTATCCCTGTAACAATTGAAGATATCGGGTTTCATCACAGGATAGGACGTGGCTACCGAGTAAAGACCAGAAAGGAAATCGAAGGGTCTGAGGCATGGTTGAAGAAACTTTGTGATGCTAACATGGTTTTGGGTCGAATAAAAGACAATGCTTATCGTCGTTCAGTTGCCATGGTCTGGTTTAGGCTATGCGCTAATTCAGGTCCTCTTGGCCCGTGGGTTTTTAGAAAATGGTGCACCTCTCCTCTAGCTACTGGTTATCCTCAACCAGTTGATGGGATAATTCGGTTTGTGGCAAGTATCTTCTGGCATAAGTGTCGCAGAATGCTTCCAGTACCAAGAGTGAAGTAACGTCATAAACGAGTCTCCCCGATTTATTGCGAACTTGAATCAAACGTGAGGATCAAACCGAATAAACGCATTGTCCGTGAACAACCGGAATCTTTGAGTGGCCTCCGAATATATCAGTCAAACAAAACCTCAGGATGTTGCCGAGAAGGAACAGATGTAGTTAACTTTATTCAATCAGGAAAGACATAACAGAACCTGATTACCACTAAAGCTCTGGTGGCCGCAAAGTTCAATCGTAGGAGCTCGGATCTGCTGGTGAAAGTGCCAAAATCATTGTGTTTATCTCCACCAGGGGGGGCAGGTAACAGAATGCATACCAATAAAGGTTTAATCGTACAGTCAAATATGACTGGCTTAATTAGTATCTGTTGTATTCGATTGCTGAACTTCAAGAATTTGCTACAAAACGGAAATGGTTGTATTACAATGAGCTTCCAACGCGGGCCTGAGAGAAATAACTCCAATACAGAAAATATCCGTAGCAGCAGGATGCTTAATGTATAAGTGTTAATGAAAATGCGATGACTACCCTTCGAATAGATTTTTTGAGAGTTTATCAAGTAATAAAAATCAGGGATGAGTGCAAGACTTTAGAAGTCTTTAAGATATTTACTCGCGAAGATTGAAAACCTCCGCATAGAACCGGTAGCAAAATGTTACTCATCAAAAAGGCAAGGGGAACCTTTTACAGGAATAATAAATAAATGCTGTTTAATTCATATGTTTTCATTTTTGGTTTTCTTCCAATAGTTTTGCTTGGATTTCATCTTATTGGGAAAAGAGGTCATCATCGAGTTGCAATTAGTTGGCTTGTTGGTGCTTCATTATTTTTTTATGGGTGGTGGAATCCTGCCTACCTTGGGTTGATACTGGCGTCCATAATATTTAACTATGCTATTGGGGTTTCACTTGGTGGAAAACCATCAAGAGTGACTCTTGTTTCCGGGGTTATGGTTAACCTTGGAGCAATTGGATACTTCAAGTATGCAAACTTTTTTGTTGATAATCTAAATATTTCGCTTAACACCAATATCAATCTTAGCCATGTTATCCTACCTCTGGCAATTTCGTTTTTTACCTTTCAGCAAATCACCTATTTAGTAGATGCCTATAGAGGCCTAACTAAAGAGTATAATTTTTTACATTATTGTTTGTTTGTCACGTTCTTTCCTCAACTGATAGCAGGTCCTATTGTTCATCACAAGGAGATGTTACCTCAATTTGCTAATGACATGCTATACAGGTTAAAGGCATCGCATTTGTCTGTTGGCATTACAATATTTGCATTAGGGTTGTTTAAGAAAGTTGTGTTTGCTGACACTGTTGCTATTTATTCTACACCAGTATTTGAGGCAGCAGAAATTGGAGTCCTATTGACTTTATTTGAGGCATGGGGTGGGGCACTGGCATACACATTTCAGCTTTATTTTGACTTTTCTGGCTATTCTGATATGGCAATAGGACTTGCACGGATGTTCGGTGTTGCTCTCCCGGTAAATTTTTATTCACCATATAAAGCGAATAGTATTATTGATTTTTGGCGTAGGTGGCATATAACTTTATCCCGTTTTTTGCGAGAATATCTATATATTCCATTAGGTGGAAATCGCAAAGGTGATTTGCTTAAGTATATGAATATAATGATTACCATGTTGCTTGGTGGGCTGTGGCACGGGGCAGGTTGGACATTTATCCTTTGGGG
>Ga0222693_100359_pt1 | contig 11457 bp, 7 predicted proteins | sample AntAcemetage1331_FD_179840 | JGI IMG/M metagenome (GOLD analysis project Ga0222693, IMG submission 179840) | Saline water microbial communities from Ace Lake, Antarctica - #1331 | ecosystem: Environmental > Aquatic > Non-marine Saline and Alkaline > Saline | place: Antarctica: Ace Lake | collected... | reverse complement strand
GCTAAGTCTTAAGTAATAACCCGTTCTGGAGCGTTAAAGACATTCAAACGTCCCGGCTTGGCATAAGCGATCAGGGTAACACCGGCACGACGGGCAATGGCAAGCCCGAGTGATGACGGAGAAGTTCTGGACATTACAATGGGAATACCAATACGAGCACACTTCAAAACCATATCCGAGGTTAGGCGTCCGGTGGTGTATACTGCGCCACTAGCTGGGATTTTGCCCATCAGGATTGCACCGATAATCTTATCGACTGCATTATGACGTCCCACGTCCTCGTAAAACCCCTGTAAGCGACCATCTGCCCACAACCCACAGCCATGGATACAGTGTGTTGCGGGACCAAGGGGCGATTGCTGCAGCACTTCACGGATAAACCGACTTGCCTCTTCAAGAGTAATGGTGCATTCATTGAGGGGATCAAAGGCCCCTTCCAGCATTTCCCTTGATATCTTTCCAGTACCCCCACAGCCAGAGGTTATAATAACCTCCTTTGGCGCACTCCCCTCCTCCACATCGGCATGCACGGAAATGCGGCCTTCCGGGCAAACCAGGACCTCACGTACCTGACCGGGTTTGGTCACATAGCCCTGACCAAACAGAAAACCGGCGCCAAACTCTTCTAAACCGGTGGCCAGAACCATGGAGGCTCCAATCTCTTCATCGTTCAGAGCAACTTTATATGGCACTTCAATCGCCACTCTTTCTTCTCGTTCTTCACGGCCAGATGCATCAATGACCAACGTCTTCTGCAATAATGTAACTGAGTTATCAATCTCTTCCACGTTCAGATACCACGGTTATAATTTATAATTTCCACTATGGGATTCAACTTACCGACAATAAGGGATAGGACAATACCAGTACCGGGGAATTTTTTCCCCAGTTAATAATCAGACCCGGATAAACAATCATAATCCTGTGAAAAATTCATAACGGCATATTTGACATCCTTATAAAGATTTTATAAACTCTAAGTAATGTAAAAATATTGCTCAATTGTAAAAATTGAGAACCCAGCTCAACCAAAGGCGCGATTTGTCCACTCGAGGAAAAATCATAAGTTCTGTAATGGCGTTAATTGGAATAATGAGCATTATTTTTATATTCTCACTATTCATCACCCAGCAGCGTGCTCTTGACAAAATTATTCAGGCAAAAGTTGAATCTGCTCATCTTTTAGCTGAAAATATGCTGCAGCAGACAACGAATCGTTACCAGAAACGAATCAAGGGATTTATTAACTACAAATCCGCAAAAACCAAGCAACAGTTTGTCGACGCCTTTGCCCGTCTTGACCGCAAAGCTCTGTTACAATTAACACACCCATTTTTAAAAATTTTTAAAAATTAAAACCCCTATTTCCAATCGCTGGCCTGGGTACTGCCAGACAATACAGCCTTTCTTCGCGTTCAAAAACCAGAGATTCAAGGAGATACAATTACCTCACTTCTCCCCGATGTTGTGCAGGCGAACATCACAAAAAAACAGGTATCCGGTTTTGGCGTAGCAAGATACGGTATGCAGTATCGAATTGTTAATCCTGTTACCTATGAAGGACGTCACCTGGGTGCTGTCCTATTCGGTATCCGGGCATCTCTTATCTCTGATATGCTCGAACAAAAGTTACAGGTACCAAGCGGCCTGGCAATTATTAATACAAACTGCGGTGCTGAAATCACAAGTAAAAGGGCAACCCTGAAAACAAAAACTCACACTATCAGTGTGCGTGACACAGAATTTTTCAAGCTATTACCAGAAGATACCGACTGGACTCAGCAACGCCACGATTTCAGCAAAAACGGTAAGCATTACGTACTACTGAATATCCTTTCACTACACAATTATGCCGACGAATATCTTGGCAACTATTTCATTATATTAGATGTTACCCCAGAACGTCAGGCAACAGCAAAGCTATTATTCGCAGCCTTGGCTGCATGCTGCATCTTCCTTTTTCTCTCGTTCTTTATTATCTATTACGGCTACAGCTCACTCGTTCAAAAGATTGTCACTCTCAACCAGTCCCTCGAACTGAATAACGCTGAACTTGAAGACCGTGTTCGCAAACGAACAGCAAAATTACGGGAAAGTGAAAGACAACTGCACCGTTCCCAAAAAATGGAAGCAATCGGGATGATGGCAGGCGGTGTTGCCCACGATCTCAATAATATCCTCTCAGGTATAGTCAGCTACCCTGAATTAATGCTTCTACAACTCCCTGAATCAAGTGAACTAAGAAAACCCATCGAAGCCATTCACGACTCTGGTAAACGGGCAGCAGCAGTGGTAGCAGACCTGCTCACTGTTGCAAGAGGGGCTGCCAGCACAAGAGAGGCGCATGATATCAACCTCTTAATTGAGGAATATTTACATTCCCCTGAATATACTACTCTCAAATCCATGTATCAGGATGTAACCTGCAGACAACAACTTAACGCTGAACATCCCATTATTTCCTGCTCTCCCATGCACATTAAGAAAACAGTCATGAACTTAATAACAAATGCAACGGAGGCAATTAAAGGCGCTGGAAACATCCTGATCTCAACCAGAAATCAACAGCTGGAACAATCAGAAAAGGACCTGCCCCCCGGAGAATACCTGATTCTTACAGTTCAGGATAACGGCCCTGGAATTACGGACAAAGATCTTGAGCATATTTTTGAACCATTTTACACAAAGAAGGTAATGGGACAGAGTGGAACAGGTCTTGGTTTAGCCATAGTATGGAACACAGTACAGGACCATAAAGGCAAAGTTTTTGTAGAGAGTAACGAAGAGGGAACACGGTTTCAGCTTTACTTCCCGACTAGCAAAGAAAGTGTAATCGATCAGGAGGAAGACAGCCTGCTCAAGGAATTTTCCGGCAATAATGCACATATACTAGTCGTGGATGATGAAGCACAATTACGGGATATCGCCACCGAGATTTTACAAACCATAGGGTATCAGGTTGACTCAGTCAGTTCCGGAGAAGAAGCTATTCAATTTGTAAAGAACTGCCCAGTTGACCTGATTATCCTGGATATGCTGATGGAACCGGGGCTGACAGGATATAAAACATACAAAAAAATACTCAAACATTGCCCCGGCCAAAAGGCCATTATTGCCAGTGGTTTTTCTGAAAGTAACGATGTAAAAGCGGCTCTTAAACTTGGCGCCAGTGGATTTATACGAAAACCCTATTCAATACCTGAACTTGCTCGAATAGTTCAAAAAGCATTACGTCACGAATCAATGGGTCCGTAGAACTACTCTCTACAAATCCATCATAACGGAGTGCATCATTTGGCCCAATTCGGCAAACTCAAACGGTTTTTTCACTGCTGCAACAAATCCATACTCCTCAAAATTGGCCATAACGGGGTCATCGGAATATCCGCTGGAAACAACAATCTTCGCACTTTCATCTATTTTCAACACCTCCCGGACGGCCTCTTTTCCTCCCATAGCACCAGGGATTGTGAGATCCATGATAACCACATCAAAGGGTGTTCCAGCCTCCATATTGGCTTGATAAAGTGCAATACTTCCTTCTCCATCGACCGATTCTTCAACGTCATACCCACGTAAAACAAGCATCTGCCTGACTACGTCTCGCACCGTCTCATCATCATCCATAACAAGCACCCTGCCTTTGCCATTGGAGAAAACAGGTTCTTCCGGAGCCTGTTCAACCGATGCGGAATCCGTAACAGCAGTGAGATAGATAGTAAATGTGGTTCCACTGTCAACGTCGGACTCAACGGATATTGTCCCATCGTGCCGCTTAATAATAGAATGGACCAAAGCAAGCCCAAGCCCGCTACCCTTAACGCTATCAAAGTTCTGAGTGGTGAAATAGGGATCAAATATTTTATCTATACTTCCGGGAGAAATACCATAACCGGTATCAGCTATGGTTATTTTCAGGTAACTCCCCTCCACAAGCTCCGACGTTGCAACATTTTGAGTAAAATTAGAACAACATATTGTAATATTACCACCATCGGGCATCGCCTGCTTGCTGTTCATAATCAGATTCTGCATGACCTGACTGATCTGGGCAGGATCAATATTTGCTGGCCAGAGTTCGTCATCAAATTCATACTGAACTTTGACAGCGCTTCCACTCAAAGCAAAATCAGCTGAATCTTCTATTATTTCAATAAGTGATGCCAGAGTTCGAACCGGAACGCCCCCTTTGGAGAATGTTAAGAGCTTCTGGGTCAGATCCTTGGCCCGTAATGAAGCTCTTTTAGCAGGAGCCAGAAACAAATAGCCGGGATCTTCTGGAGCCATCACCGACATACTGAGACTGAGATTGCCAAGAATCGCGGTCATGATATTATTAAAATCATGGGCAAGACCACCGGCAAGCACGGCAATAGATTCCATTTTCTGCCCCTTCAACAACCGCTCTTCCATATCTTTTCGGCCGCTGATATCATCCACAACCCAGACAACTCCTTTCGCAAGATCAGGTGGTGAGTTTTGATCAATGGCCTTCCCTGAAAGCATACACCACAGCGCTTGACCGTCTTTTTTACGCAGCTGGTATTCAACCTGGATTTGCTCACCTGAAACGAGAGAATTATAGAATCTTTTGCCAAAATCAACAAACCCTTCTTCGGAAAGATGAAATTGCTGCATCCCAATCCCTTCCATTTCCTCCGGTGAATCATATCCCATAACATCGGCAAGTCGCTGGTTACAGCGAGCCAGTATTCTTCCCCCTTGCAACAGCATAATACCCGCCATAGAGTTTTGAATAATTGTCTCAAATTCATTAGTTCTCTGCTGCAATTGCTGTTCTGCGACAAACAATGACTGGATATGGGTGGCGTTCTTGATAGCCGTGGCGGATTGATTAGCAAAAATCTGAGCAAGAGATTTTTGCTCCTCTGAAAAAGATGCCTTTCGGATGGTATGTCCAACGATAACCCCAAAAACCTTCTTGTTATGCATCATTGGAGTTGCAATGGCAGAAGTGATGTTATTTTCCCAAATAACATCAGGGACGGAAAATCGTTTTTCCGTCTGAAAATCTTCCACAGTGGCCAGCTGCTGAGTTTCAAGGACGCGACCAGCCAAGCCCAATCCTTTATATGCCGTAAAAGTATCTATTAATGAATCAGAAAAGCCGATAGTCTCACAGATTGTACAGCTATCCTCATCAGCATTCACCAGAAAGATTGTAGCGAAATCAAGATCCAATAAATCCTTAAAAAGGTGGAGGCAACTTCTGTATATCTCTTTCAGTTCAGTTGCCACACCAAGTTTAGATGAAAAATCAATTACCTGCTTAAAAACATATTGGCTTTCATCAAGCTGTTGCTGAACCTTACTCAGTTGAATGTGCAACTTTTCATTTTCAACCCGCAGATTTTCCAAGATATCCATAATAACTTAATAATGCAGAAGTACTTCTTATAAAATCCAATGATTTTATACCATTTGATTTCCACTACCAGTAAAAAGGGTATCATAATAAAAGATTGATAGTCAATCGCTTATCCAATTTCTTTTGTGCTTTATTTGAAGTGGGTACCTCCTTGTGATACACTTTTGTGTACCATGGAGTATTTTCTCCATACAAAAATACACCCCCCTCTGGACACCATACATATGCAAAGCAATTATTGTTACACTCTCTTCTCCTTGGTGTTCTATGGATTTCTTGCTGTCAATCTCTTAAGCTGCAAAAGTGGCGAAGTATTATTTGAATGTACAGACCCCTTGGGCTGCCTCGAAGTAGCGGCCAATGATCCGATTAAAATTGGCATTCTCCAGGCACTGAGTGGTAAAATCGCCCCGCTCGGACAAGCTCAGTTACGTGGTTTTGAGCTTGCACTTGACAAACGAAATGGAAAAATCCTTGACCATCCTGTTATCTCTCAGATAGAGGATACTGGTTGTACCGCAGAAGGCGGAGCCAACTCCGCCCTGAAAGTGATCGCCGACCCGCAGACAGCAGCAATTTTTGGCACCACCTGTTCGGGGGCTGCAGCAACCGCATCACAGGCTATGTCCGATGCCAATCTCACCATGATATCCGGTAACAACTCCGCCCCTTTTCTTACTTCCATAGCAGGAGTTCCGGCTCCAAACTGGCAGGCAGGCTATTTCCGTACCGCCCCAAATGAACAGAATGCCGGCAATACAGCTGCGGCATATGCCTTTCTTAAACGTGGACTCTGCAGGGCTGCCACAATCAATGACAATGACATCTACACCAGAGGATTGACGGAGAGTTTTAAGAAAGCATTTATCGAACTTGGAGGGGAAATTGTACTGGATACTTCAGTGAACAAGGGAGACACTCATATGCTCCCCATTTTAACCGCTGCCATGAATGCCAAAGCAGAGCTGATCTTTTTTCCGCTTTTCCAACCCGAAGGAAACCACCTGCTGTTACAGGCGCGTACAATGACAGGCCTTGAGCAAACCCTCCTGATCAGTGACGGAGCATTAATTGAAAAAAGCTTTCTTGATGCGGTGGGTGATACTGCAAAAGGAATGTGTTTTGTAGGCCCCACGCGCCCAAGTGGCCCTGCAGTTGATCAGCTAACGGCTGACTATATAGCTAAATATAATGAAGAACCTACGGCAAGCTACTTCCTATCTGCCTACGACGCAGCAGAACTCCTGTTCCTCGCCATAGAAAAGGCTGCAATTCGTGAAAGTGATGGAACCCTGCATATAGGTCGGCAAAAAATACGCGATACTCTTTATGCGACAAAAACCTTTGATGGGGTTACCGGTACTCTCAGTTGCGATCAATTTGGTGATTGTGCCCAACCATCCTTCCAGGTTCTCCAACTTAAAAACCCGACACTTGGTCTCAAAGGTCTAGAAGAAAATATCGTTTTCCCTAATAGTTCTGTCAAACAGTAGCTGAATTTACTGAAAAGGCGATCCCCATGAGTCCTCTACTATCCCGCTGGAATGCACTGGGAATAAATAAAAAATTTAAGTTGAGCTTTTCTCTGCTGCTCTTTTTCGTTTTTGTGATTGCACTCACTGCCTATCTCTCTTTTCTGGCTATCCGTAATGCCGAAGAAGACATGTACAAAAGTACAGAAATCAGACTACAGGTTCTGAAAATGGATCGTGGCATGGAAAGAGCGCACCGCTTATTAGGCGATCATTTCCTGCACTACCAGAGCCTTGGCCTGCAAAATTCCCACGAACAGTATGCCCAGCCCTCTGTTCGCCAAATTGCTCAGGTTATATCGCACAGCACTTTTCTTGAAAAAACCATCTCCCATTCAAATCTCGACATATTCTCTCATATAAGTCAAACGGATGTTAATCTCTACCTTGCCTCGGCCAAACGATTTGCCACTACCTCCATCCAGGCCGTGGAATTACTCGCCAGGCGGGCAGCCCCAGTCAGAGGAATTGAAGCCCAGCTCTCTCTCGTTGCAAAAAAATTCAAGAAAGAGTTGCGAGAATTCCATCAACTGGACGCCTTGCGAAAAGAAATATGCTCCTTTGTCAGAAAATACCAAATCAGCCGCCAACGCCACTTCCTACAATCAGCTTTTAATTCCCTTGACGCCTTGCATACAGCAGTGGATCAGGAAATCCCCCTGCAGACAGAACAAAAGAAAAGACTCTTTTCATTGATACAATCCTGCCGTACTTTAAGTGATGAACTCCTGGAAGTGGATCGCAAAATTGCTGCCAGTTTTAAAGATTTTCACCTTCAAAAACAAATTATCCTCCCTGTCTCCAATGGACTTCTTACAGCAACTGAAAAAGGTGTTGAACAGGCACAACAACGAATAGACAATGTCTATCATCTTGCCACTCTTATCATTTTGACCATCACCCTTATCACCATCATGGTCATGAGTAGTATTGCCAGGCTCCTGAACAATACCATTACCGGAAACATTCTTCGTCTTACAAAATCAGCCCATGAATTTGGCAAAGGAAATATGGATATCCGGGCCAGTGAGACCAGCCAGGATGAACTCGGACAGCTCGCTCACATTTTCAACACCATGGCATCCCAGGTCCAACATTTGGTAAACAACCTGGAACAGAAAGTCCTCCAACGCACAGCTGAACTCACTGAGAGTGAAAAACGTTTTCGCAATCTTGTAAATGATCTCCCTAAAATTGCCGTTCAAGGGTATGACCATGACAGAAATGTGATCTACTGGAACCACGCCAGTGAAATGCTCTATGGCTATACTAAAGAAGAGGCCATGGGTAAAAAACTTGAAGATCTGATCATTCCAAAGTCCATGACAAAGGATGTTACCCGGGCTATTCAAGACTGGTATCAAAATGATACCGTTGTTCCCGCCTCCGAACTTATCCTGCGCCACAAAGATAGCAGTGCTGTATCGGTCTATTCTTCACACGTGATGCTGACGTCCAGCCAGGGTAAAAAAACGATGTACTGCATTGATCAGGATCTTACCGATTTGAAGCTTGCCCAGGCAATGGAACAAAAAAGTGAATCGTTTTATCGCCAGTTGTTTGACCAATCCACCAGTGGAGTTGCTGTCTATGAGGCTATTGACAATGGCCATAATTTCATTATAAAAGATTTCAACAAGGCTGGTTTACAAATAGAAGGAATCAGTCTGGATTCCGTCCTGGGCCTTAGAGTAACGGAAGTCTTCCCCGGTATAGAAAAATTCGGCCTGCTCGCTGTCTTCCGTGATGTCTGGAAAAGCGGCGTCCCGGCCCTTCATCCCAATTCCTATTACAAAGATGACGTGCTGCAGGGGTGGCGTGAAAACAGAGTGTACAGGCTGCCAAGCGGCGAAATTGTTTCCGTATACAATGATTTAAGCAAAGAAAAACAGCTGGAAGAAGAAAAACATACTGTGGAACTACGATTGCACCGGGCACAGAAGATGGAAGCCATCGGACTTATGGCGGGAGGCGTGGCCCATGACCTGAACAATATTCTTACCGGCATCACAGGATATCCAGAACTGCTGCTTTTACAGCTTCCCGAAGAAAGTGAGCTTCGAAAACCACTTGAGGCCATCGAAGAATCTGGGGAACGTGCAGCAGCAGTGGTTGCTGATCTGCTCACCGTGGCCCGTGGTGTTGCCATTACCAAAGTAACAGCAAATATGAATACTCTGGTGTCAGAATATCTTGACTCACCTGAATACCAACAACTGCGTACCGCAAGGCCGTATATTCAATGCCATCAAAATCTCACTGAAGGACTCCCCAACCTCTCTTGTTCCCCTGTTCACATCAAAAAATGCATTATGAACCTGGTAACAAATGCTGTAGAGGCCATCGATAAACATGGACACATAACTCTTAACACCACAACTGTACTCCCGAACCGAAAGTGGGCAAAAGAAAATGGGCTGCGACAGATTGAATATATAGTTCTGACAATTACAGACACAGGCTCAGGTATTCCATCGGATAATATCGAACACATCTTTGAACCCTTTTATACAAAAAAAGTGATGGGAAGAAGTGGAACTGGTCTGGGCCTGGCTGTGGTTTGGAATACTGTGGAGGATCATGATGGAAAGATATTTGTGGAAAGCAGCGAAAAAGGTACACGGTTTCAACTCTACTTTCCAGTCAGTGATAAAGAAAACATTATTCAATCCACGAATGATACACCAGAAGAATATATTGGGAGAAATGAGCACATCCTAATCATCGACGATGAACCCGTCCTGCGAGATATTGCCTGTCAAATGTTGCAAACTCTGGGATATACAGTAGATTCTGTCAGTTCAGGCGAATTGGCCATTGAATTTCTAAAGGACAATTCGGTCGATTTACTTATGATGGATATGCTGATGGAACCAGGTATGAACGGACGTCAAACATATGAAGAAATACTCACATTCTTACCGGGTCAGAAGGCCATCATTGTCAGTGGATTCTCCGAGAGTGACGATGTCAAAGCGGCCCTGACACTTGGTGCCGCCGCTTTCATTAAAAAGCCATACTCGTTGAAACAACTGGGCCGTAAAGTAAAAGAAGTATTAAACACTTGATGGCTCACTCAAAAATAAAAAAAGTGAAATGCGGCAAATTAAAACAACAGAATACAACAAAACAGCCCGAATAAATCCCTTCTCACTCCTCTCACAACTACACCTTATCCTGCCACTGCTTATTATTTTTTTTGGCAATGCACGGGCTGCCACAGAAAACAACCGCCCTGTTCTTCTCCTCGGCCAGTCATGCGCTTTGAGCGGACCGGCCAAAAATCTTGGCCTGAAAATGAGAGCCGGTTTGCAGGCGGCCATTGCTGAAATCAATGATGCTGGGGGCATCAAGGGCCGAACCGTTCATCTACGCAGCAAAGACGATGGTTACGAACCTGATCGAGCAATAAAAAACACCCTTGAACTTATACGGGATGACCAGGTATTTATGCTTATCGGTGAAGTGGGGACCCCCACATCCAAGGCCGTTATTCCCCTTGTCGAACAGTACCGGATTCCATTCTTTGCACCGCTTACAGGCGCAGAACTGCTTAGAAGCCCCGGCAACTCCTATGTGGTGAATATTCGAGCCGGTTACTATCAGGAGATGGAATCTCTGGTAGCCTACCTCACAGATTCTCTACATCTTAAGCAGATTTCCTGTTTCTATCAGAACGACAGTTATGGTTTTGCCGGCCTCGAAGGCATTCAACTAGCTCTTGCAAAACGGAATTTGAAACTTGTCTCAACCGGCAGTTATGAAAGAAATACCGTGGCTGTTATGGGTAGCCTTCAGGAGATATACAGAAAGTCCCCGGAAGCAGTTATTCTGGTAGGAACCTATGCTGCCTGCGCAGAATTCATCAAACTCAGCAAAGCCAAACAGCCGGGAAGAAGAATTTATGGCAATATTTCCTTTGTCGGTACGGAAAGCCTAAAAGATGCACTTGGAGCATATGGCGAAGATGTTATCGTCTCCCAGGTTGTTCCTTTTCCCTGGGATGCCGGGATTTCACTGGTTCGTGAATACCAGTCTGCCATGGACAAATATCAAAGGAACAATCCATTGGGTTTTATCAGTCTGGAAGGTTATATTGCAGGGAAGCTTTTCGCATCCATTGCTGAAGCAGTTCCCGGGCAATTGACACGGGAGAAATTTATTCAGACCATGTGGCGAATTGGCCGTTTTGATCTGGGGGGAGTTGTGCTTCACTTTGATGAAAACCATCAGGGTATGGGCACAGTAGAGCTCAGCAGGATCTATCCAACCATTCAAAAGCTTACAACAAATGACTAGATTCCAACCACCACTCAAGCAAGAAAGATGATACTCTCGACGCGCAGGCCATCCCTGTCATCGGCACCCTTCCGGGCATCACTCCTTGTACTTCTGGCACTTGCTCTTTTTATGGCAATATTCTGGAGTATCAACGAATACCAAACCTACCAGCAAAGCATCACCAACATAGAACAAAACTACAAGGCACTCTATCGGGAAAGAGTACGGGAAGAGCTTGGCAATGTACTGGAGTTT
>Ga0222693_100358_pt1 | contig 11466 bp, 9 predicted proteins | sample AntAcemetage1331_FD_179840 | JGI IMG/M metagenome (GOLD analysis project Ga0222693, IMG submission 179840) | Saline water microbial communities from Ace Lake, Antarctica - #1331 | ecosystem: Environmental > Aquatic > Non-marine Saline and Alkaline > Saline | place: Antarctica: Ace Lake | collected... | reverse complement strand
TAATAATCTGGGTGATAAAGCATATGAGGATACTATAAAAACAACCTGCGTGTATGAATTGGAAACATTGACTGTCTGTTCTTCTACTCTCTCACATCAAAACTCAAAACAGGAGTATTCAAATGAAAAAACAATTGCTTATAACTACAGCATCTCTTTTATGGATCGCTTTAGCAGCCACCGTATCGGTGGCCAAAGTCTCACACCCGCATAAGACCCAAATAGCCAACCATCCAACGGCCCTTGAAATCGTTGAGGCTAGGGAAATGAAGTTCTTGATTGACCCGGCAAAGGTTGGCTATGAGGCCGACAAGGGATTGGCACTGATATGGGACAAGGTCAAAGAGTTCGCCCAAAAGGAAAACTTCACTGTTCAAGAAAAAAGTTTTGACCCCTCAGGCCTGACCTACTCTACCAAGGTCTACTACGACACCCCAAAAGGTGAACTGGCAAGTCTTGGTTATGTCGTTCGTATCACGACTAAATACAAAGGAGGGAATCCTGACTCAGCGAAGTTAACGGTGAAGTTTATAGATCGCGACCACCCGGAGCGGGTTTTCACTTCCATGCCTGATGAGGAAGAGGCCTCCGTTGAGGAGAATGTCGGACCTGCAGCTAACTATACTCTGGATACTTATCTGGAAAAAGCTACCAAGGCTAGTGTTGACTTGAAAAATCTTCCAGTAACCCTCGGTGATTTTGCTGCATTCATGCCTCTTCTGGGAGAGCTTGGTATCAATTCCACAACCAAACTAGAAGGTGTCGGCGCGTACTCCGTTCGTATGAAGCCCGGTGCCGTAATTCTTCCCGGCATGCCTTTCCCCGCTGGTATTTCAATGGAAGCTTGGATGCCGGTTGAAGGCGACAACAAAGCCTTTGTCTATGATTTCTCCTTTGGCTATCCCACCGGAGACTACTACGATATGGAAAAAACCCATATCACTGCCGAAGACATCATCCAGAAAATGTATGAGCAAATGGATGAAGAAATGGGCCTGCCCAACAATGCCGCATACCGGGGCTCTAAAGTGGGATACCTTCGGAAAGGCGGCCTGAAGCTTGATAAATACACTGAGCCAAAAGCTGACACGAGATACTACAAGGCTCCAAAACAAGCTCCGGCAGGTGCTGCAGCTTTTAACGATGACCCATCTTAATGGTCTTATCACTGAGCTGATCAGACACATGCGTTGCTGGTCGGCTCATTTTTCGAACAAGCATTTTTACGTGAAAAATATTTTCTCACCCACCACAACAGGAGATTGGAAATGAAAACGAAAGCGTATCTATCATGTGCCGTTATGGCAACGGCACTTGCCTGCATTGCTGTTCCCGGAGCTTTTGCCAAAGCCACACCGGACATCTCTGCATTGCAGAGTGTTCAGAATTCCACAACCGGCGAGGTCAGGCCGTACATCTCAGTACTGCAGGGCGAAAAAAACTACCTGACCGGCTATTCAGCCCACAATGCCGATGGTACGGTGAATGTTGTTATCGAAATCCCTGCAGGTCAGACAGCCAAGTATGAAGTAAATAAGAAAACTGGTATGCTTGAGCTTGAGCAGAAAGACGGTAAGCCCCGTTTTGTAAAATATCTCGGCTATCCCGGAAACTACGGTATGATCCCGCGAACCATCCTCCCCAAGGAGCAAGGTGGTGACGGCGACCCCATGGACGTTCTCATCCTCGGTCCTGCAGTACCCATCGGATCTATTGTCAAGGCCCGCCCAATTGGCGTTCTTGACCTCCTTGATCGTGGCGAAAAAGATTACAAGATCCTGATGGTGAAAGAAGGCTCGCCCATGGCTGCCTGTGATTCCGTTGCATGTCTTGACGAGAAATTTCCCGGTATTACCACCATCGTAAAAACCTGGTTCACCTCCTATAAAGGGCGTGACGACCAAGGTAATTTCCAGCTTGAAGCCAAAGGTTTTCTTGGTAAAGGTGCAGCAATTCAGCTCCTTGGCGATTCCATCCTCGCCTATGAAAATTCTCAAATCACCGACACAGATAAAATTGCCCTCCTGGAAAGCGGTAACCCGCAACTCCATTTCTGGCCTGCATCCAAGAACAATGGCCACAAGTATGCCGGTGTCGAAGCCATTGGTAACAGTGAGCTGGATAAGATGTACGGCGCCCTTACTCTGCCTTCATACATCAAGTATTACGAGGTGGACCAGCAGGACAAGATTATGCTCAACCCTTACCTCCAGGTGGCAAGCATAGCGCATCCGGCAATGCTTGATCCTGAGGTCGGTGTCTACAACTACATCGTCAACGCTGAAGGTAACGTAGCTGTCATTCAGGAAGCTACTCATCCCATGGGCAGACAGTATAAGAATGGTTACGTTCGTCCAGAAGATAGCAAAAAGAAAAAGGTTAAGGTCAAAAAAGGCAAGAAAAAATTCCCGAAAGAGAAGTTCGGTCACACCTCAGGTGTCGCTGGTGCTGTTGCCCGTCTTGGCGGTGAGATCCTGTTTGAGGACGGCGCCTGGGTCATCAACAACAAGTCCGGCCGTTACTCCAAAAAGAACCTTGACCGTACCCCTGAGCAGTTGGGCAACGTTGCCAGACTGATAATGAACACTACTAATCCCTCCGGCAAGCCCTGGGGCCCTGTCCGTTACCGCCTAGCCTACGGCAACGCGGAAACCATCGCAGCCTACGAGGGTAGTGCCGATGTTCAGTACCTCAGTCCTAAGAAAAAGCAAAAGCCATACGTTGAGGTTAAGGTCGTAAAATGATATTGCAGCCATAATTGTAGTATGCAGTCGAGTAATGAAGGAAGGCTTTGAGCTGAACTTCATTACCCGGCTTTTTTTTACTCACTTACGCTAAGCGATCTACTTTTTTGTCCAAATGGGCTCTATTAAAAGATAGGGACGCTTTTCACTTTCCGGGTCGATATATTCAATAAGTGGATTTGCCATTTGCAGTTGTCGCACTGCTAGTGGCGCATAATCCAAAAGATAGACAACAGCCCCCCACTCCTGCCCCTCCCCCGGATCCACCACTTCCTGAATTCTTGCCGCCGCATACCCTAACTGTTCAGTCGTGCGGTCAATCTTTCTTTTAGAATAGCGTCCCGACTTGTTGTTAACAACCCACTGCTTGCTTTGGGAATCATTGACAATTTCCCCTCCGATGCGACCGGCTTCTCCACCAAGGGCCGAAACATGGCCATACCTCTCCACATAGCCTAATTCACGCGTGTACCCATCTTCAGGACGTGTAAATCTGCCTGAGTAGCTGCGTCCACGGGGGTGGGGAGCCATCTCGATGATACGGACATTTCCCTGTGCGTCAATCACCCAGTCATAAGCCGGCGTGGATGGGTCGAGGATGGCTTTGTGCCGCTTGGTAGCCACCTGCAAATAAGGATTAAGCATGACCCGGTCCCGCTCATCCACTTCGTAATACTTGATGTGGGACGGAAGATCGAGGACACCGTAACGATCATCAAGCGATCCTGCTTTGACACCCTCTACGCCCCATAAACAGATAAAAAGCAGGCATGTGGCGATCGTTTTTAACCTCATGTTTCTCCCTAATCACATTGGTAGAGCATCCAGGTTATCAGGATGCGAAAGAGAGACAGCACGAGGGAATAAAGCGAGAAAAACCTGGGCAGCCCGAGAGAAATTCCTCTGTTTGGGATAGTAAAGAAAATATGATAGCTTCAAATCAAAATCAGGTAAGGCAAGGGTCTTAAGCCGGCCATCGCTCAATTCCTTCTGCACTGCTGACTCAGGGACAATAGTAATGCCATACCCCTCTTCAACCAGCCTCTTCGCCGTCTCCACATTTCCTAGCTCAATAAAGCGCTCAGGAGCAAATACGTCCCCCACTTTCTCCAGCCATATCTCTACATCACGACGAACTCGGGTACCCTGCTCCCGCAGAATAAAGGGGACTGATTTAAGGGATTCCGTAGTAAGATTCTCCACATTAGCCAGCGGGTGCTGGCTACCCACCACGCCAACAAAGGACTCCCGATGAATCAGAATATTTTCTATCTCTGGTTCATGTACCATAAGACCACCAAAGCCTAATTCTATCTGGTTATCGAGCATCATAGAGATCACTTTGTGTGAGTTCCCGGCATAAAGATTGATTTCAATACAGGGGTACTCACTGTTGAATTTCCCTATTGGACGAGGCAAAAAATAAGTTCCGAAAACCGCACTGGTACCGATCTCCAACTTGCCCTTACCCAAATTGGAAAGCTCTTCAAATAACTTTTCGATTTCCCGAAGCTCATAGTCGATCTTACTGGTCTTGGTCAGCAGCATCTCCCCTTCTCTCGTCAGATGGATTTTCTTCCCCGAACGATCAAAAAGCCGAACCCCAATAGAGGCCTCAAGGGCCTGAATCTGCTGACTGACAGCCGGCTGGGTAATAAAAAGCTTGCGAGCTGCCTTGGTGAAACTGCCGCTATCGACAACTGCCTGAAAAGTCTGAAGATGATCAAAGTTCATAACGAGCCCTTATGTGTCGTATTGCATGTTCTAATTTGCTTATTTCCCTTTTCAGGTGTTATTTTCATAACAACTTAAAGAATGCTTCCTTATTGCTCTCAATATAAAATTTGGAACAGAAAACAAACTCTCAGATATCACTATAAAGGAAACGAGCCATGATGATAACAAAAATATCACCACTGAATCCCGGTTTCATTCTCGTGGTGACAGGAACTGTCCTGTTGACAACAACCCCAGTCTATGCGGCGGTGCAGCAGAGCCAGACCATTTCCTGGCTCTTCCTCACCATCGGCCTTCTGGGCGGCCTTGCCTTCTTTCTCTATGGTATGGAAAAGATGAGCGAAGGCCTGCGAAAATCGGCTGGCAACAAGATGCGCACCATCCTCAGCACCCTGACTCAGAACCGCATCATCGCCCTGTTTGTCGGCGCCTTTGTCACCATGGTCATTCAGTCATCCAGCGCCACAACCGTTATGCTGGTCAGTTTTGTCCAGGCGGAACTCATGACTTTCGGTCAATCACTGGGAGTGATCCTGGGTGCTGACATAGGAACTACCATAACAGCACAGATGGTGGCTTTTAAGCTCACCGATTATGCTTTGGCTATGATTGCCGCAGGTTTTGCCATCAGGATGTTCGGCAAAAGTGACAATATGAAGAGTATCGGTGATATCATCCTCGGTTTCGGTATCCTCTTTTACGGGATGAAACTGATGAGTGACTCCATGGCGCCACTGCGCACCTATCCGGGATTCATTGATATGATGAAGTCCATGGAAAATCCAATCATGGGCATCCTGGCCGGGGCCCTGTTCACTGCCCTGGTCCAGAGCTCCAGCGCCACCACCGGTGTTGTCATCGTCCTTGCCCAGCAGGGGCTGATATCCCTTGAAGGCGGTATCCCCCTGATCCTCGGGGCCAATATCGGCACCTGTGTCACCGCCGGTCTGGCCAGTATCGGGACCCAGAGGGAGGCAAAGCGGGTTGCCTTGGCCCATGTGCTTTTCAAGATCGTCGGTGTCATGCTTGTTTTCCCTCTTATCCAGCCCTTTGCTGATATGATCCGCAATATCGCAGGAAATTTTGATTCAGGAACCGCCAGGCAGATTGCCAACGCCCACACCATCTTCAATGTGAGTATAGGACTTCTTTTTCTCCCATTCGTCGACCTCTTTTCCAGGCTGATACTCCGCCTCCTGCCGACAGTGGAAAAAGAAAGAGGGCTTGAGCCGGCTACTTGGCACCTTGATGACTCTCTCATCTCCACACCGGCAATTGCGCTGGAACTGGCCAATAGCGAAATTGGCAGAATGGCCAAAATTCTTGGCAGAATGCATAACGCAGCCATCATTCCCTTTGTAACTGATGAAATACCACGCGATGAGATTTACCCGGAGCAGCTGTCGCTGCTTGAAGGTATCGCGATGCGGGAAAACAAAATTAATTTCCTCGAAGAAAAAACCAGACGTTACCTTCTCAAAATCACCCGTCATGAGCTGGTCGAAGGGCAAGGCCGAGAGGTCAACGGTCTCCTCTCCCTTCTTGATGCTATGGAATCCATAGGAGACGTTATCGTCAAACAGGTTGTCCCCCTGGTCAAAAAGAAGGAAGCGATCGGAGCTGACTTTTCCGAAGAGGGAAAAGCAGAACTGATCAGTTATCACACAAAAATCGGCAAGCAGCTCAGTCGACTTAAACAGATGATGAGCAAAATGGACATTTCTCTTGCCAGAAAAGTGAAAAAGAAGAAAAGCCGTTATGTCCATTTTGATGATCGTATCCGTAAACAACACATGGATCGTATGCTGGCCATGCAGGAGGAAACTGTGGAGACCCATGCTATCCATATGGAACTGCTAGACGCCTTGAACCTGATCAATAACTACGCTGCTGAAATCGCAAAAGTGTTCCTGAGATATGGCTTAATGACAGAAGATGAGGAAGAAGAAAACAACAATTCAGACGAACAGGCCCCCCTGGATGAAGCGCCTCAGATTGCACAGCAATAGGATAATCTTACAAGAAGTTAGACAAACTTCACGCTCCCTTGAAGGGCTTGTAAAAACGAGAATAACAAAAAAAAGCATAAAGGATAATTACTTATGAGCTCAATACAAAAGTATCTTTCGGCAGCAAAGGCAAATAAAAATGACGCGAAAATGATCATTCTTGGCAATGAGGCCGCTGATCTCGACTCCATGGCTTCCTCAATCACCTATGGCTATCTGTTAAGCCTGCTAGATGCTGACTCCTTTGTCTTGCCCGTCATGCCCATTCCCCGTGCAGACTTTAAACTGCGTACCGAGGCAGTGTATGTGTTTAATGTAGCGGGTGTGAATCTTGAAGATGTTGTCTTCTATGACGAGGTTGATTTTCACACACTTATGGAAGGTGGAGCCGACCTTGTTCTTGTGGATCACAATAAGCTCAGTCCGGCCCTTGAAAAATACAATACTAATGTCTCAGGAGTACTAGATCATCACATTGATGAAGGACTCTACGAAGATGCCGCACCACGAGTAATTGAGCTCGTCGGTTCAACCACGACTCTCATTGCCGCCAAATTCAACAAGGCCGGCATTGCTATAGAAGAAGATGTCGCCCTCCTTCTTGCAGGTACAATCCTCCTTGATACCGTCAACCTTGATCCGGCGGCAGGTCGGGTGACCGATACCGACGAAGAGGTAGCGGCAAAGATTCTTCCCCTCTGCCCCACGTCTCGGCAGGAATATTTTGACAACATCCAAAGAGAGAAGTTCAGCGTCGCCGGCCTCTCAACCAGGGACCTGCTGCGTAAGGATTACAAGGAATTTCAGTTTGGGAGCGTACACTGCGGCATCGGTTCAGCCCTTCTGCCAATCAGTCAGTGGCAGGAAATGGATGATAACCTCCACGCCGGTTTTGCAGACTATGCAAAAAAAGGCCAGCTTGATGTACTGCTCTCCATGAATGCCTACACAAATCCAGATTTCAACAGAGATCTGGTGATCTACTGTTCGACTAAAGAGGGCCATGACACCCTGCTCGACTATCTGCAGAACAACTCTCTTGAGCTAACCACAATTGATTTTCCCAGCAAACAGCAGGAAGGTGAGGCATTCATTAGTTTTTATCACCAGGGAAATCTTGGAATTTCAAGAAAAAAACTTCAGCCCCTATTGGCAAATTTTTTCAAAAAGTAACATTGGTACTGAATCCAATAAAAAAAACTAAGGAGAACAACAATGAGTATTTATGAACAAAACCAGGCTACCTCGGCTGCAGATGCAGAAAAGATAGTACCCCGTGCTGAATTCCGCGTTTTCGGCCAGGGAATTATTGAGATCGTCAAAGCCGCCATGTGGAAATCCCAGGCCACCCTGTTCAAGGTGCGCCAGAGCGGTGAGACATACGTCCTCTCCCGTCACACCAACGAGGTCAACGTCAAGATCCGCGACGGCCTGCTCGACATCAAGATCAAAGTAGGTGAAACGGAAACCGGCTATGAGATCTTTCAGCCCAGTGGCAAATTCCAGTTTCCCGTCAAAAAAGATGAACTGGCGACCATCCTGGAGCATCTCCAGGCGTCCCTTGAGCTCAGTCAGGATACCTACACCTTTGATGAGTTTATTAATCTACTCAAAACCAGTGACGATGTCGACAGTGTTGCTGTTCACAAGGAACGATATGGCTTCTCCGTTGACGGGATGATCTGCGAGTACGGCCGGATCCTGTTCAACGGAGCGATGCTTGAAACCACCTGTGTGGAAAGCGAAGATTACGCCACCATGGAGCAGGTTATTGAAAAGCTCGAAATAAGTGCTTTTGAAAACGTCAATTATCTTAAGGCGGCAAAACGCGTTGTCGGCATGGAATGATAAGTTCTGCTTATTACGGAAATAATGGATTCCGATTTGTCTAATTCAGCGTATTTGAATATGCTTTACGTACAAGAAAAAAATAGTCCTACAAATTAAGGATGGCCCCTCCTGAGATAGTGTGTCTCGACAGGCCATCCAGTGAACCTTAGAAAGGAGAGTAAGATGAAACGAAGTATCGTTAGCTTAATAGTTGGAGCCGCCATGGTCACCGGTCTTGTGAGTACCGCCCAGGCAGCATTCCCCGAGAAACCAATCAAATGCATCGTCTACACCAAGCCCGGTGGAGCTATTGACGTCTTTGCCCGGAAATTTACTGCAATTGCCGGTAAATACACCGACGCCACCTTTGTTGTTGTCAACAAAAGTGGTGCAGGTGGAATTGTTGCCATGAAATACATTCTGGGCCAGAAGGCAGACGGTTACAAGTTTGCCGCAGTGACCCGCTCAAATGTTGGTAAAATTGTCTCCACCGGTGGAAAAGTTGATTCCGATGCCATCAACTGGATGGGATTGATGGTTGTTGATCCTGAAGCGATTATCACTCTTAAAAAATCTGAGGTAAACACTTGGGAACAACTTGTGGCCGATGCCAAAGCAAAGGGCGGAAAGCAACTCTGGGTAGGTCCTGCTGCTGGTGGTAATGACCACATCATGGCTATGACAACCTGGAAAGCTGCAGGAATTGAAGCAAAATGGATCCCCTATGGTGCTGGTAGTAAAGCTATGGCAGCGCTGATGGGTGGACATGGTGTTGTTTACGTTGGTAATCCTGGTGATGTTGTTGGCCGTCCCGATCTCAAAGTTGCTGCAATTGCTTCTCCTAAAAGACTGGGCGGAGAGTTTGCTGATGTTCCCACCTTCGATGAACTTGGGGTGAAGGGACTGAACAACGAGATCATGTGGCGCGGTTTTATGGCTAAGAAAGGTATTCCAGCCGAAGCCGAAGCGTTCTATGTTGACCTCTTTAACAAGGTCTCCGCCGATCCTGAGTGGAAAGCCTATATTGAAAGGGGTGGAGCTACTCCTGTTATGAAAGGTACTGAGGAATTCACCGCTATTGTCAATAAAGACAAAGAAGTATTCACTAACGCCCTGAAAAGCCTTGGTGTTCTAAAATAATAATAGCCGTTCGTAAGTATTTCGTATCAATACCGGATTTTCCATAGAGGAGTCCGGTATTGAATCTATCATTAACACACTACAATGGGGGGAAGTACCTTGTGCAGAATATATATTCTGCACAAGGTACGAATCCTCTGTCATCCGTCTTTTTGAGGTCACATATGCAATACTTCAGTCAAGGAACTGGTCTTATTGTCTGGGCACTGCTACTGCTTGCAGGCGTCGTTGCCATAGGATTGTTTTTCCGCTTCACAACACGACGAGAATGGATGGGCCAGGCAATGGTTCCAACTTTTCTCATGGCACTCGGTATGCTCTTTTTTGCCATAACCTTCGATTTCCCTGGCGAGCAGGTTGGCCCCGCCCTGATTCCAAGAATCTGGATCGTCTCCCTTGTCATTCTCTGTTGCGGACTTCTCTTCTTTGCCTTTACCGGTAATGCGGATAAGGATCCTAAGGCTGGACGTATCGGTTTTGTCCTGATGGGTATAGCTGTGATGATTGCCTACTTTTTTGCCATTCAGACAATTGGCTACTTCATCGGTTCATTTATCTTTCTGGCTCTGATGATGTACATACTTTCTTGTAGGAAACCCATGCTCCTTATCCTTGTTCCAACAGGATGGCTGGTCTTTTCCTATCTCGTTTTTTACAAGCTACTTTATATACAGCTGCCACTTGGCTTTATTGAAAACTATCTCTAGAGTTTGTCCGAGAATGCTTACTGCCTATTCTCGGACAAACTCCTAGGCTGCTGAGGACAAACAAATGGAACTTCTTGAATCTTTTTCTATCGGTTTTTCAGTACTATTGGGCTGGAAACCTATACTCATAATTATTGTCGGGGTAATCGTCGGCATTCTGGCCGGTGCTATGCCCGGTCTTTCGCCATCCACAGCTGTTGCCTTACTGGTGCCTTTTTCTTACACCATGAGTCCAGCTTTGGCTCTGATTCTACTAACATCCATCTATATTGCCTCCAACTACGGTGGTTCAATTACCGCTGTATTGATCAATACCCCCGGAACGCCATCCGCGGCTGTTACGGCCATGGACGGATATCCCCTGACCAAAAGAGGACTAGCCGGTAAGGGACTTGGCGTCGCGCTCGTTGCCTCAACCGTTGGTGGTGCCATCGGTGTTGCGATTCTTATCCTCTTTGCCGTCCCTCTTGCCCGTGTGGCCCTGAAATTCAGCCCGGCTGATTACTGTGCCCTGGCTCTTTTTGGTTTGGCAACCGTTGCCTCCATGAGTCGCGGCAACGTCCTCAAAGCTCTGGTCGCCATTCTTTTTGGCCTGATGATTAAAAACATCGGTATCGATCCCATCTCCGGTGTTGAGCGTTTCACCTTCGGCAGCGACCAGCTCTATGATGGATTCACCCTGATTCCCGCGCTGATCGGCCTCTTTGCCGTAAGCGTCGTCTTTGCCAAAATGGAATCCTGGACAGGTGTACCTCGGGTTATGGAAAAGGTTGATAGCAAACTGCCTTCTCTCAAAGAATTTATGAAGATCAAGATGACCATCCTTCGGTCATCGGTTATTGGCACTATCATCGGTATTTTTCCTGGTGCCGGTGCCACCATTGCCGCCTTTATCAGCTATGATATGGCTAAAAAGGCGAGCAAGACTCCAGAAGAATTTGGTAAAGGGTCCCTTGAAGGTGTGGCGGCTGCCGAAGGCGCTAACTCCAGTTCCGTCGGTGGTGCTCTGGTCCCACTTCTTGCCCTCGGTATTCCGGGCAGTGCGACTGATGCGGTCTTACTCGGTGCATTTATGCTCCATGATCTGGTTCCCGGTCCCCTACTTTTTCAAGACCATCCGGATATCGTCTATGGTATCTTCTCGGCCCTGATTCTGGCGAACATCATCATGCTGGTCATCGGTATCTATGGCAACCGTTTCTTTATCAAGGTTGTTGCCGTACCCGAGGCAATCATGTACCCCCTCATCCTGGCCATTGCGGTGATCGGCAGTTTTGCCGTGAGCGGATCGATCTTTGA
>Ga0222693_100347_pt1 | contig 11845 bp, 10 predicted proteins | sample AntAcemetage1331_FD_179840 | JGI IMG/M metagenome (GOLD analysis project Ga0222693, IMG submission 179840) | Saline water microbial communities from Ace Lake, Antarctica - #1331 | ecosystem: Environmental > Aquatic > Non-marine Saline and Alkaline > Saline | place: Antarctica: Ace Lake... | reverse complement strand
TGCGGATTTTGTAATCATATAACAACCTGCCCACGTTTTGAAGGAGAAGAGGTTCCTCAGTTGGCAAATGTTGTTGAAGCATTACAGGATCAGCAAGCCAAAGAGAAGGTAGTCAAAGGAGAGATCAAGCTCCTGAAACGAAATCTCCTTGCTGTGGTCGAACAAAAAGGCCCGATTAAAACCGGAGGTTGTCTGCTCAAAAAAGCAACAAGAAGTAGAAAATACCTGGATACTGATCGGCTGGAAAACTTCCTCGCAGAAAGTGGCATTGCCATTGAGGAATACCAGAAGACAAACACCTTTTCCTTTCTGGAAATACGAAAAGCAAAAGCAGCATAACCAAAACTTAATTCAAGGAGAAACACAATGAACAAAGCAATGATAATCGGGAATTTAGGCAATGATCCAGAACTCCGCCATACCCAGAATCAAACTCCGGTTGCAACATTTTCAGTGGCAAGCACTGAACGCTGGAAAGATTCTGATGGCAACAAGCAGGAACACACGGAATGGCATCGTGTTGTTGCTTGGAAGGGGCTTGCCGAAGTGTGCAATGAACATCTGAGTAAAGGCTCCAAAGTCTTTATTGAGGGTAAACTTCGCACTCGTAAATGGACTGATCAGGACGGTAACATTCGCTACAGCACAGAGATTGTTGTACGAGATCTTGAGATGCTTGGTGGCAGGCAGGAAAATAGTGAATCTGTACCGGATGACGGAATGGATATACCACTGCCTGAAAACGATATCCCGTTCTAAAACACCTCCTACCACACTTCATACAACTGGGGAAACCTCTTCCCGGTTGGGGCATTGGTTCCTCCGATTATACCAGGAGAATACCAATGTTATTTATGAAAGATCAGGATGGGAAATATCATCCTGCACCCAAAAAAATGGTACTGACTGCTGCTAACAAACTCAGTGGGTATCAGCTACGACGCGGATCTCATATTATATCTGCTGAATTGGCTAAGACTGTGATTGGTTATAAATTACAAGGTAGGCAGCAGGAAGTTTTTGCCTGTTTGTTCCTTGATACCCAGCATAGGATTTTGTCATTTCAAGAGATGTTTAGAGGTTCCATCCATCACACAGCAGTTCATCCCAGGGAGATTGTCAAAGAGGCGCTATTGCTTAATGCCTCTGCAGTGATCCTTGCTCATAACCATCCATCGGGAAATTCTCAGCCCAGTAAAGAGGATATCTTTCTGACCAATACCCTGAAAGATATTCTGGATGTCGTTGAGGTGAAGATTCTTGATCATATGGTTGTTGGCGATGAAGTAACTGCGTTTACCGATGTAGGGCTTTTGAAGCCTTAAACTATTATCCCTTTTACGGGGCAATTCTGCCCTGCAAGGGAGAGTCTTGCCCTTATTTTTCAAGGAGGCAAGACATGCAAACAGAACAACGTAATTCTACTGTTCGTGATTCCAATGATACAGGGCTCTTTGAGCCTGATGCAAAGTCAGTTCAGACATTACTCCATGATTGTTATGGAGAAGCTTTGATGATCACAGAAACTGATGGCATATCCGACATCTTTTGTCGAGATGAATGCAGTGGATTGAATCGTCAGTCCCATGCACACCATTGTCTGGCTACTGTTACGAATGGTCATAAGGCACGATTTTTTGTTGGCAATCTGACACCTGCTGGTGGACGGTTTCGCTCAATTGATCGTGATATGGCCGTTCAAGTTGTGACAGGCTGGATGTTTGACGATTAGAATCAACGGTAGATAAAAAACGAACATTTCCCCAATCGGGGGCAGTCTGCCCCCTGAAACGGTGCAGTCTTGCCCCCTTATTTGTTTTAGGAGACAATACTATGACAGCACCTACCCATTTAACAAATGATCAAATTGTAAAAATTGCACCAGCAGCAGGATCTTTGCAACCAATCAATGGCGTTTCGGAACGATATTCTTTCGTTCCCACCTTAACGGCCATCGATTTACTGAGGGATAGCGGCTGGTTTCCCGTTCATGCGCAGCAAAGCAGTGTGCGCAATGCAAAAAAAGAAGGCTACCAGCGACATATGATCCGTTTTGCCAAAAATGGCCTTGCCTTTGATGGTGAACGGGTTGATCTGATGTTAAACAATTCCCACGACTGCGGATGCGCATTTAAACTGATTGCTTCTGTCTGGCGGCAGATTTGCGGAAACGGCCTGATGGTCGCCTCTGAATTTGCCAATTTCAGTCATAAGCATATCGGTTTTAACCCGGATGATTTTATTCATTCTGCTGGTGAAATTGCATCCTCTGCAGGAACAATAGCAGATCAGGTGGATGATATGAAAGTTATCGAGATGACACCCGATGAACGTAATATCTTCGCCATGTCTGCCCACAATCTTGTGTATGATGATCTGGAGAGTGCTCCTGTTCATCCGGATCAGTTATTGTCCGAACGTCGTTATGATGACAAAGGCAATGATTTGTGGACAACCTTCAACGTGATTCAGGAAAATATCATGCGTGGCGGTCTCAAGGGCAGAACCCGAGGCAGCAATGGACGTCTCAGACGTACAACAACACGCCCGGTAAAAGCCTTGGCTCGAAATGTAAAACTCAACCAGGCTCTCTGGTATTTGACAGAGAAAATGGCCGAGTTAAAGCAGGCAACATTAGCAAGCAATGCCGTGAATGTTTAAGACATAACTCGTTAACCATAGCCGTCTCCTTCTGGGGACGGCTTTTTTATTGCATTATACTTGCAACCTTACATAGATATGATATCATATCGTTTAGTATGGTAATATTTAATATGAATTCATATGGTATAAATAATGGCAATCGTATTATTCGGCGGTGAAAAGGGCGGCACTGGGAAAACCACATTGGCAACTAATATGGCCGTTATGCTTGCTTTGCAGGGTAAGGATGTAATGTTGCTGGATACTGACCGACAAGGGACGGCATCTTTCTGGGCAACGGTAAGAGAAGAAACGGAAATAGAACCACGCATTGCCTGTGTACAGAAATTTGGTAAAGGTTTAGTTTCCCAAGTGCGTGATCTGGCAGATCGATACGATGAAATCGTGATTGACGCTGGGGGCCGGGATTCTGCTGAACTTCGTTACGCCCTTGGTGTCTCCGATTTTGCGTATATCCCTATCCAGCCTTTCCAGTTTGACATCTGGACTCTGCAACAAATGAACGACTTGGTGGATATGGCTCAAGGATTAAATGACAATCTGCAGGCCTTTATAGTGCTGAACAGAGCCTCCACTAATCCAGCGATACAGGAAGAAACTGAAACACGGGCATTTTTTGAGCAGGAAGATTTTCAGAATCTTACGCTTATGAATTCCGTTCTTCGGGATCGCATATCATATCGTAAAGCTGCCAGGGATGGGTTATCCGTAGTGGAAATGAAACAGGACAAAAAAGCAATCCAGGAAATGACACAACTTTTTGAAGAGGTATATGGTGGCAACTAAAAAGAAAAGCACGCTACGCTCAACTCCATCGCGAAAAACAGATGCTGATCTTGATAAATTTGCAGCTGGTGCCGATAACAGCAGTTCGAAGCAAGATATTGTGTATCCTTGGGAGGAACCCCATATTCGTGAAGATGTGAAAAAAAATATCCCTCTCAGGATACCTGAGCCGTTGTATCTGAAGCTCAAGTACATTGCGGATCATACACCGTATAGCATGAACTCTTTTATACTTGAACGTCTGACCAGTGAGATCGAAGAAGAAGTCGCATCTCTAACAGACTAACCTACATATGAGAACTCATCTTACCCGTAGCTTCAACTATTGATTCCACCCCCAATCTTTATCTCTGTCCCGTGACCAGCGCAGATATTTCATCAGTTCCCAATTCACCATATCAGCATCAAATTCTTCGCCGTCATAATCTCCACCAGACCACTCCATCAATCTTTCATGGTCTTCGTGCCCAGGATCAGCCAAAACGCTACAAAAATCAAAATAGCCGGGAATACCGCCAACATCTTCAGGCGGACATGCTCTGGCACCATCAAGACAGGCAATTTCGTTTTGTAACCTGGGATCAAAATAATGGCTTTCTTCGAGACTCAACTCATGCATCCAGCCATCACCAAAATCATAGAGATATAATATTTTTCTATTCTTCTGCTTGACCAGATCTCCAAAACGATATTTGCCGCACTCCATCCCATCTTCTCTTTCTTGCGGATACTCAGTGTAACGTTTCTTACCAATAGTGAATTCGTGAAGGTGACTGTCGTTCCAACCCATCACGATCTGGATAACATCATGGAGCCTGTCCAGTGTTATACTTGCCGGTACAACAAATCTTCTCCAGATTTCTGGCTCAATATCAAGTAATCTTATTTTCAGCAAATACATCCGTTCATTCATGATTCTCCCTCATATTTTGGCCAGAAACTTCGTTTTCGTTTGTGCGCCTCGTAGATTCTGCCCTTATACACGTCATGAATTTCGAAATTACCCCAATCAGTTATTGAAGCAGCCATGGTGTCCAGTTTTTTAAGATACTGGGCTCCATATGAATAGGCCTTGGTGAAACCACGGTCAAGGATTGAGTTCAGCAAACTACGATAAATGACAGAAGCTGCGATGCTGCGTTCTTCTGTCTCCATGGTTTGGGCCAATGGAAGCAAACTTAAATACAAATCGCCATCAATCTGATCAGCCCGGTCAAGAAGATAGCTTTCCGCTTCATCAATTTTCCCGATGGAAGTTAAAAAATCGGCATTGCTACTTCTAAAACTGCTGTCGGCTAGGATCTCAGCAGTTTCAGTCAAAATCACATCATCCCGTTTATCTTCACCAACAACATTCAAAAGCTCCTGTAGTTGTTCTGTGGATCGGTAATTCTTGAACTGCTTATAAAGGAGTGCAGCTAATTTCTTATCGTCCCCCAGTTGCTTGTAAATTTGGAGCAATAACTTCTCCCGCTCGTATTCCTGGGAGATATCATCATCAGGTATTTTTTTAAGCCATGAATGTGCAGTATGGACATCGCCCCCCTCAAGATAAACACGGGCAATATCGACATGATCGGCAGGTGTTGGTTCGCCCCGGGAGGCAACCCGAGTTTTTGCAAATAGTTCAGCATCTTTTATCTGCCGGGCCAGAGATTCAACAAAACCTAAATTATCTCGTCTCCTGTATTCATCGTTTTCATTGCCAGCCAAATTTTGAAGCTTCGTAATCATTGATCTGATAGTTGTTTCTGGCAAACAATCTGCAGCACAATCAATCAGAACGCCCCGAACGCAATACTCATCGTTCTGCAAAAGCCCAAGTAAGATTTCAGCAACTTTGTCCTTTTCTTTACACTGTGAAGCATATTCAACAAACAGTTCTTTTGCGTCAAAGTTATACACTCCACTGACATGACCACTGGAGTCATCACAATTTTCAAAAACACTTTTGTCTGTCTCATAAAAAGCTGAAACAAGTTTAACTCTCGTCAGAGGATCACTGACGCCAGCCTTTAGATCCTGAAGCAATGCTTCCAGTTCTCGTGAAAAAGACAGGGCTTCTCTCCAATCTACAAAGTATCGTGAGTGCTTCAATTTGGAAAGTTTTTCTCTGAACCTGACAGTGTTTTCCTGAGGCGTGGCAATCAGGCGATCAACCATATCATCGGTAGCATCTGACTGTATGGCAAGTTCCAAAAAAGCATCTGCCAGGTTTTCTGCGCCCAGTTTTGTCAGCTTCTGTTTTCGTTTGTCTTTTATGGTGTGCCTCCTGTACTTTTGCTCACGGCTTTTTTATCTGAAGTACCATTCCGCCTACAGGTAAATGGATATATAATTCTGTTACTTCCTTGCCAGTAGCTTTGCCTACAGCCTCAGCATACACACTAAGCTGTCCAGTAAATTTTATGGCTTTACTCCTAGAGGCGTCAGCACTACCAGGAAAACTCTTATGGTCTATCACAACGAAACCCTTCGGAGTTTCGAGAAGCAGATCAATAAATCCCGAGACAATCATCCCATCATCCTGTTGCAGGGCGACAGGATATTCACGGTGCCAAAGGGCATCTGGCCAATTTTTATCAATCCATATGCGGAGACGATCACTGGCTGCGACTAGTGTTTCAGCATTAAAATTTGCCGCGACTTTCCAGCGCTGCAGAATTTCATCAGCCATGTTCAGTCGTTTTTTATTTTCCTGACTGTAATCATCAGCACCCAAAAAGGTGTGAATAGCCTCACCAAGAGCCTGCATATCTACCTTTCCAGTGAGAGGCAAACGGTCACCGATGTCCTCCATTGCAGCAACTATTCCTTCACCAACCACAGAAGAGGCCGATTGAAATGCCGGAGGATATTCTTTTTCCGCACCTGGTTTATATCCCGTCCCTGCCTGAACACTTTTTGTTACGGGAAGACTTGGCCCATTACTTCGTGTGACCACATCCATTTCCCGTCCGGCCCAGACAGCTTTTTGCTCTTCAGGGATCGACAGCAGATGTTCCCCCTGTTCATCCACAAGCAGGCGCAATATCCCTTTTGTCAAGAAGCCCTTTCTACCTGCCAATACAACCTTATCCCTTGCCCTGGTCCAACCGACATACAAGAGACGCAGTTCCTGACGTTCTTCTTTCTCAGCATGAGCAAACGTCGCAGAGTGGCCAACCAGGCGTTCATGAAACTCGGCACCTTTTAATTTCCCATATGGATTTGGCCAGTAACGGAGCCAGCGATCGGCAAGCGGCGCCTCAAGACAAAACTCAGTATCACTCACCGCATTGACTCCAAGCGGCAAGGCCGGAAAAACCTTATTGAGTTGGTACAGAACAATAACCGGCCACTCTAATCCTTTTGACTTATGCCAGGTTAATACCTGGACTGTATTTTCACTTTTAACAACCGCTTTAGTATCGGCCTCCAGTTCATCCAGATAGGAAAACATTCCGGCAGAGCTGGCACCACGACCTGACGACCGACATTCCTCAATGTAGCCAACACAAAGTGTCCGCAAACTGTCAAGGTTTGCAAGCCGGGCATTAGAATCACCCCAGGCAAGACAATGTTTCCGAACATCTGTCACCTTCATTGCTGTATCAAGCACCTGCAGGGGTCCTTCCATGCCAATCGACTCTTTTGCCTGCTCAAGTTGACCATACATCTCAAGGGTAAATCCCTGGGTGTATGGTTTGCGAAGAGCTTTCTCCAGAAAACCGTTATGATCTTGCGGATCATCAAGAAGTCGTGCAATCTCAGCTCGTGCCAGTGAATCTCTCGAATCAATGAGCAGTCTCATTCCCGCCAGAGTCAAAATAACCTCAGGACAGTCAAGTAGGCCTGATCTTGGAAGAGCGGCTTCAACCCCCTGTTCTTCAAGGGCCCTGGCAACATCGAGGCAAACATCGTTTGTTCGGCAAAGGATTGCAACATCACCACCACGTGCCTGTCTTTTCTCACCTGTTTTCGAATCACGAATGGTGCTTGCAGAATCAGCCAAAAGATCACATACAGAACTTACCAGAGCAAGGCTGTCGTCAGGAATATTTTTGCTTTCAAGCTGCCAGCATTCATACACAGGACTCAATCCCTGAGGGATTTTCTTCTCCATTTCGATAGCCGGTTCCAGACGTACCCGCTGTTCGGGGAAATCGTAATTAGCAAAGGCCTGCACAAAAATATCAGAACTGGATCGAACCAGTTCCGGACGACTACGCCATGAATATTTCAGAGTTTCTGGTTCCTCATCTTTCAGGATCCCTTGTATTGCCGCATCCATTAGAGCTGGATCGGCATCCCTGAAACCGTATATCGCCTGTTTTTGATCCCCCACCCAGACAGACTTCCTGGCAAGACTCGCTAGTTTCAGAAAAATAGCCAGTTGAATAGGGCTGGTATCCTGAAACTCATCCACCAAAACCAGGTCAAGGCGTTCCTGTAATATTTTAGCCGGTTGCGTCATATCCAAAAGCTGTAAGGTCAGAGCTTCCTGATCTGTAAAATCAACAACCCCCCACTCTCGTTTATACTCCTGATATGCATCAAGGGTTTTGGCAGCTACCTCAAAAACAAAACGTATCAACTGACTGGCATCCTGATGTAATTGCGGATGATTATCATGACAGGCAGCAGCGAGATGTAAGGATTCAACTATCTCTCGTGACTTTGCTCCTGTTTTCAGTTTCGCCAGACGCAGCCACTCACACCAAGGGATCTTCTTTTGATAGTTAAACGTATTTCTCAAGCGACGAACAATGGCTGCAGCCTTCCCTGTATCTATAGTGGTATCATATTCAATATCAAGCTTCTGCAGAAAAGAATCCATACTCCTGCATAAATCCTGATCAAGCAGGTCTCCGTCATCGGCTTCCTTTCCAAGCAATTCCAGGAATTCAGTGGCTGATCTTTTTCCGCACTGCAAAAGTTCTTTGCTGTCTAGTCCGTTGGCCCTTGCTTTAGCGATGATTGTTTCAATCGTTTTGCGTGGCTCCGTTCCCGGAAAACATTGCTCCAACCGCCAGATTTCCTTATTTGCCGCCTTATCTATTACCCGTGCCATGGCACGATTAATCACACCGGAAACAGCATCTTCTTCGAGAACTTTCTGACTGGGAGATATACCCAGATCAAACGCAAAATCGGTAAGCAAAGCGCCGCAAACCGAATTGACTGTTCCTATACGTGATGCAGAAAGTTGCTGGGCCTCGGTTGAAAGTCCTGCTGTCAATAATCTGGTACGCACACGTTCCTGTAATTCTGCAGCGGCTTTTTTGGTAAAGGTGGTCGCAAGTATTGCATCGGGCCGAACAGTCCCAGCCTTTACCTCTTCCTCAAGAAAACCGGCCAACCGGTAAGTTTTACCACTGCCGGCACTTGCTGAAATGATCTTAATATCCATCAACCAAACCTCCTTCCACAAAGCACATCATAGTCACAGAATCTGCATGGCGGTTCCAGAATAAGCTGTTCATCTTCTATTCTGCTTTCCACCTCATCCCCGTTACCGGGACAGAAGACCAATCCGCTTTTCAGAACCTTCCACGCGTCATTAAATGTTTTTTCAAAGACCTCCCACACCTCTGAGGCCGGTGGAGTCTTAACCTCCTCAGCATTGGAAAATCGCTGAGGATCGGTTGTCAGAAATGTCTGGTCTTCCAAAGTGTAATAGGCGAGCTCTGGGAATCTTCCCCTGGTCTCTCTTAAAAGCCAGCCGTAAAGAATAATTTGCAACGCTGTGCCAGATTCCATCTTTTTCTTATAAAACGTTGCCCAGCTGCGTTTAAGATCAATCACGGTAAAAGGAGCTTCCAGGACAAGATCAGCATATCCCTGTAATTTTTGTGCACCAAAGATACCGCTAAGCTTCTCTTCTATTTTTACTTCACTCACTCCCGCATCATGCAAATGGTGTAACAATGCAGCTGTTGCCTGCCTGACAGTGTTGCGAATATTTTCTCTATCTGCTTCCATTCCTTCCTGAAACAACGTTGCCACAAGTTGTGGTGCCTTTTGATCAAAAAGCTTTTTTGCCAGTGCTGCACCCTCCTCAGGAGTCGGCAAGACATCCTGCATAAGAACTTCCTCAACAAGTTCATGGGCCAGACTCCCTAAAACTGGAACCATATTGGGCAGAGTTGCTGAATGGCCGCCTCGTATCCTGCCGTTATACTGCAGGCTCCATTTTAGCGGACAGCCCAGGAACGTTTCAAGACTGGAAGGAGATTCTGTTTCCCGTGGTTGAACTCCACCTTCAGTTACCTGCCATTTAGGTTGTGGCTCAGGAAGTGGGAGTGGCTGCAGAGTTCTTGTGGGAATCAAATGGGTAGTTTTAATTTTTGCTGTAATGAGTTTGTTGGCTTCATCCTTTGAGAACGCCAGCAATTCATCCCAGAGTGGATGTGGGTGCAGGTCTTCACCGGCTGCATTCGTCTGCGGACAGACCAGGATCAGTTGCTGTTCGGCATTGTCCAGGGGACGACGCCAGCGGGCAGCCCGGGAATCTGCCTGCATTGCGGTATCCGGCAGAAGAACACCGGCATCGACAAGGAGTTCCTGTTCTTCAACTGATAAAAGAGGCGTTTTTATTGGTGATACCGTATCCCTACTGAAATTCCACCAGATAATCCGCCTGGCGGGCCCGACAATTGCTTCAGGTACGGGAACTACAGCAAGACCGGCCTGAGCAGGTAAAAGTGGCAAAGCAGGCTGAGCAGAAAATGCCTCATCCAGCAATTTTTTCAATAACGGTTCACGGAGAGAATCAAGCCCTATCACTTCAACCATACTCAGGAAAATATGACATTGATTAAGTGCCGGAAAAGAAGCAGGATCATCCCGAAAACGTCCACGAAGCCAGTGACTGAGCATATTTATCCGGCGAATTATTTCAGCAACGGGATACGTATCTTCAGCGACTGGTGTAAAGAGGACATTCAACCGTTCTCTTGTTCTTTCCCGCCTTTCCTCATCCTCGATGGCAGCAATCCCTTTTTCCAGATTTTCCTGCCATAACTCACTGCCCATAGCTGGCCATTTGCTGAGAGCATTCATCAGCCTGCGCCCTATACCTGGAGGTATTGGAGATGCCGGCAGAGACAACAGTTCCATAATCCGTGCGGGATCAGGAGGCGTCCATCCTAAGGCCAATACCAGGGGCAGTAGTTGTAGGAGTGAGTTTCCACTTTCTGCTGCTGCACCGGTGGTCTGCAAACCAAAACGATGCAAGGCATTGTCCAGTACTGCATCACTTCCTATAATAACTGTGTCCTGTAATCCTTCTTCCTTTGCAGTAACGGCCAACCAGGCAGCAAGGTCCTCAGCCGCCTGCAAGACACCATCTGTACGAATAAACTGCAGCGAGCCATCTGCCTTTGGGGCAAGCCTGTTGTTCTGCGCGTCCCCTAAGTCATCGCTACCCCTTTGAAAAACAGGCATCCCGGACATTGTACATTTGGCTCCCAGATCTTGTAATTTAGTGAATATTTTCCGTACAAGAAGCGGCATCGTATCCTGTGATTCCAGCAATGTAATATCGGGCAGCGATCCGGAATAGTTATCAAGGCCAGACAACACAGCAGCAAACCTCAGGGAAACACCTGGTATAATTTTATCGGAGAGTAGAGACAAATCAGTCAACCGGGGTGTAAGACTCTGCCCCTGCCAACCTTGCATAATGAGGAAATCGTGAAGATGAAGAAGTTCTCGAGCCACGCCAAAGGGATCCACCTCTGCCGACTTTGCCCAGAATGCCATTTTATTCTCATTAACAAACGCCACTAAAGAAGCAATGCGTACACCCTCAGGAACTGTCGGAGCGCGCAGGCCAAGCATAGTCTCTAAAATCTCCAGCAGGCCCAACTCTCCTACCCGAATTTCACCAAGCATACCCTTTTGGCGACTTGGCCAATGAGGCCAAGCACGCCCATCAAGTGCTGAGTCAAAAAGTAGGTTCATTTCTTCTCCTTATTGTTTACTCAATTACTTACGATATGAAATTTGTCCCTTTTGGCATTAGGTAGACTATAGCATAACAGATGGGACAAATAGCGACCCGCCAATGGAATAAACTGTCACAGCAGTTTGGGGATAAAATTGGGAAGAATTATAAACCGATACTCTCCGACTATATCTGCAACTCTGGTGTTAGTAGAGTCTTGAATATACTTCTCAGCGAATATCAGTACAAGCGGTGGGGGCGCTTACATTCCTTATTTGGAATAACTAATTAAATAATTATCAGGCAGAACACCTTCCATGCTTCTCTCGTAAGCCCAGGAAATCATTCCCCCTGAATTCAAGTGATAAGTGCATAGCCCATTATTTTTTGGACATTAACGCCCGTTAAGCCTTCAAACGCTTCATAGGGCGTTTTGAAGTTAAGACATTTTCTTGGTCTGTTGTT
>Ga0222693_100346_pt1 | contig 11862 bp, 19 predicted proteins | sample AntAcemetage1331_FD_179840 | JGI IMG/M metagenome (GOLD analysis project Ga0222693, IMG submission 179840) | Saline water microbial communities from Ace Lake, Antarctica - #1331 | ecosystem: Environmental > Aquatic > Non-marine Saline and Alkaline > Saline | place: Antarctica: Ace Lake... | reverse complement strand
CTTCATTAACTCCTGCTGTGTTTGGTTGATATGCCCAAAAAGTTGGTGCACCGTCAACACCACTTGAAGCAGATTGTGCTAAAAGTACAGGGTCATAAGCACTAGCTCCAATAACAGTTCTTGAAAATACACCACTTGCCTTATTTCCTGCATTAGCAACGGATAAACCAACCCCATTTCCATTCTGGTCGATTAATAGTCCGTTTCCAGTTCCGTCATTATAAATAGTTTGTGCGTTTTGGTCATCTCCTGCATTTTCATTTTTCACTTCTACGACTGCACCATTTGTATCTGCACTTGCAAGATTTCTTACAAAAGCATTTGAACTAGCTTGGCTTTTATCTCTAGATAAATAAGTATTAGTTTGTGAGTCTGCTGTAAATAATGCAGCACCTGCACCTTGTCCTGTGTTTATTAGTAAAGCATAAGCATTTACGCTTGTAGCTTCTGAATCAATAAATATTCCTATTCCATTTCCATTAACATCAACTGCAAGAGTTCTTCCTGTTCCAGTTCCTAAAAATCTAACAAGTCCAGTTGAACCACCATGAGTTGCAGTTGCTCCACCAACTACATCTAAAGCCATACCAGTAGTTAAAGCTGCACCATCTATATTTACAATATCTACAGTTGTTGCTTCTGAATCAATATTCAAAGCAATTGCATTATTGTTTTGGTCAATAGTAGTAGTTCCAGTTAAAGTTCCACCAACCAAAGGAAGATAACCTGCTTGTAGTGCAGTGTATTCTGTATCTGTTAAATGATTATATTCATCGGTTGTTCCACCTTGAATATCTTGTAAATTATTATGCTGAATTGCATCAGCTTCAGTTCCAGCTTCAAACTCGGAACTGCTAGAATTGTAAATTAGTAAGTCATCATCGTTAGGGATAAGACTATCTTTAACATCTTTTAAATCTCCTAATTTCGAAACACTTGGTCTTACTACTACCATATTTATTTTTTCTTAACAAACATTCTCTTCTTTGTAACAGTTTTAACTGCTTCAACTTTCTTTTCAACTACTTCTTCGAGACCTTCAAATTGAGAATCTAATTCAACTACCTCATTAGAAGCAATTGTAATCCACTCTTTGTTAATCTTTAAATTTATAGCTTTTCCTGTTATGTTTTTATATTTCATTTTAAGCTGTTTTTATTTGTGCTACAAACACTTGATTACTATGTTGCCAAACCTTAACAATATCTCCATCAACAATATTAAGAGATTCAATTTTAGTTTTCGCATCTGCAGAATTTCCTGCACTGAATGTTACAATTGTTGTCGTTCCTGCTGCCATTTTTTCTTTTTATACCTCATAGTTAATAAAAAATAAAAAAGAATCTAGTTTCCTAGATTTCCGTATAAAACCAGAGTAACTGCTAAATCAGAGGTATCAGTTCCAACTAATTCAATAGTTGCCACTGCTCCACTCCAAGTTACACTTACAACTTCATCTGTAAGACCTGCAACATTTAAAGTTGCCTGAGCAGCTGCAATCTTTGCAAATTTTCTGCTAGTGTAAGTTTCCTCATCACTTGCAGTTAATCTTACAACTTCTATGTCTGGTTGGTGTATTTCTAAACGTGCATCAACTGTTGCTTCTGCCATTTAAAATTACCTACCAATCACAGTTAAGTTGTGGATTCCTGTTACAATTGTTCCTAATGTAATTATTCCAGTTGCTGGTGCGAAAGTTGCTGCAACAACAGCTCCTGCATCATCTTCTGAAACTACATTATGGATTCTGCTCATTACTACATCTGCACTATCAGATTTCAAATCAATAGTATCTCCAGTTGCAGCAGTAGCAGGTGTTTGGATAGTTAAAATCATAATTTCTCCACACACACCTTTATTAACAGTGCTTGTTCCTAATAATTCAGTCATTTTTCATTTCCTCCTTATGCGATTCCATACATTTGAGAGCATGAAGCTTCGAATGTATTAACTACTGTCAAGTATTCCTTCAATAGGTATACATATCCATCTTGGTCAGTGTATTTTTCTTCATAAGTTAAGTCTTGTAAAACTGCCATGAAGATGTATCTCATATCTAAAAGTAAGATTCTTTTTGCACTTGCTCCAGTTGGCATAAATTTATCACGGATAAACATTACGCCGTCGAAGTCAAAAGCATCTGGAATACCAAATCCTAAAACTCCTTGAGATGGATTAGTTACTTGCCTTTGTAAGTCAAGTAAAAGTCCTTTAATATAGTTATGAGTTGTTGCATCAGTAATTGCTACTGTTACCATACCATTTGCATTGTAAGTAGTTGCGAACTCTGCTCTGATTCCAGGAAGAGTTGGGTAACCACCAGACAAGTTAGTAGTATTAGTAGTGATTTGCTTAATCATACCATTTGGTTCAAATATGTTAGTTGAAGTATCTCCATTAATTAATGCATCTTCTTCAGCTTCATATATACTATCAGTTTTAACACCTAAGTCAAGTTGAGTTGGGTCAATAAATCCTCTCATACCTGCAATTGCTGGTCCTGAGATTAAACCTTTAGCATATAAGTATTTAATTGGTAAACTTACTCTGTCGTATGAATCTTCAACAACTGCAAGGGATTGATTTTCTCCTGCCCAGAAAGCTCCACCTTTTGAAGTTAGAGGAATGTAATCGTAAGTTAAACCTTTTACAGCTCTTCTTGCTACCATATTTCTCAAAGGAGTTTCTCTAATTGTTCTATTCACTACATTTGGATCTGGGTAAACTGGCACTAGTGCTGTTCCCGCAGTTCCTGCTCCACCTGTTTGACTATCAATAGAAGCTTTCGCTATATCTAGTCTTTTATCAACTTTAGTAATCGGATTAAAATATTCTTTTGACATTCCACCAAAGTTGTCTTTGCTGATTTCTCCAGCGTTGAATCGTGAGTTACACTTATCAATACTAAAGCCATCTTCAAATGATTTATACATTGCTTTCATTTTTAATTACCTATTCTCACGAAAGGAAGTTTACCTTCAGAATATGCTTTTGCTGCAACTTCTTCGTTGTTTACTTCTTCGCCATTGTTACCTTCATCAGCAAATTTTTGCTTTTCGATGGATAACTTTTTCTCTGTTTCCAAAGCTTTTTCTGCATCAGCCAATTTCTTGTCTGTTGCTTTTTTAGCTTCTTCATCTTCTTTTTCTTTTTTCTTTTTCTCGTCTTCCTTATCACTAGCAGCTTTTTCAGAGTCTGCAAGTTTTTTAGAAAGTTCAGAAATTTCAACGTCTTTTAATTCAAGTTTCTTTTCAAAGTCTAACTGTTTTTCAACAACAGATTTCTCAATAGCTGAATCGACATCTTTTTGTGTAAATTCTTTTTCCACTTTGTTTGCCTCGTTTGTTTTATAACTTTTAGCAACAGCCATAGCTCGTCCATGCTTATTGCTTGGAATAGCTACAAAACTTGCTTCTAGTAATTCTAATTGTGTAAATGTTCTTACTGACTTTCCACTTACTTTCTGATCTTCATATTCTTTAACGATAGCACCGATAGAAATTCCTATCTCAGCACCTTCATCAAGCATACCTTTAATTGCTGCTGCATTAGGATTAGATAAGAAAAATTTTGGTTCTGCAACTAATGCTGTATGTCCATCTATCTCTACAATTCTTTTATTTTCCCAGCAGCATACTTGATTTAGAACTTTATTTTCATGGTCAATAAGACCAGCAGTATAACCAGATAAAATATCAGAATTTTGAAAAGCAGATTTTCCAACTCTTTCTCCGTCTCTGTCCATAGAAGTATCTGAAAGAACTGCTAAGTAATTTCCTTTTGTTTCTTTTATGATTGGAGCGAACAATTCAGTTTTGAAAGGTTCGTGTGTTGCTTTTTCTATGTTCATGTTTTTATAATTAATAAATATATATTTAAATACTACTTGGAAATTGTCTCAAAATGCATGGTAGACCTGCAATTTGGATGTGCTCCAGGAGTCATAAATGCTTTATGAGTTTCTGGGTCTATGAATGGGTCGTCAAGTAATTGTCTTTGTCCTTTAAGTCTTTGACAAATTGGAGAAGACCTGCCTTCTTCATAAGGTGCTGTGTCCCAAACTTTAACACCTGCAAGCTTAGTCTCTTTGTAACCAGTTAGTTTTCCCTCATTAATAATACGATTAGTTTCAGTTCTTGCAATCATGTTTGCTCTCCAGTCTGAGAATCCATTAAACTCTTCATTTATTTTTGCTTTTATATCTTTTAATGATGTATTTTCACTAATTCCTTTTTGAACAGCTTGGATAACTTTTATTTGAACTTCCTTTGTAACTCCTTTAATTCCTGGCCATTTCTTTCCATTAATAGTATAACCATCAATTTGTTGAGAAGCCAAAACATTCATTTTGTTTTCATAAGAATCTGTAAAACCTATGTCAATATTGGTTTCAGTTTCGGCAGATGTCATTCCTTTAACAAGGTCTATCTTAATGTATCTTCTAACTTGTTTTCCAAAAGCTAAAGTGTTTACTCCATTAAATAAATCTTGCAAGAAAGTTCCGATGTTCTTCTTAACATAAGCTTTGTCCACTTGATCAACAGCTCTTAATATTTTTGTTTGCAAAGTATCAAAGAACTTTAATAAAAAATCAGAGTAATCTTTTGCTTCAATAACAATATCATGCCCAGCATCAATTTCAAAACCTTTTTTATATTCTTCTTGTTCAAGCTCTAAAATGGGTTCTTCTTCGTCTGGTTCAAGTTGCATAGTTCCTGAGCAGTAATTTGTTACAAAATCATTATAAACCTCAATCGGATTCAATTCATTTAACTCAGCAAATGTATTGATTTTTTCAAAATCCATTCTCGTTGTGTACATTATCTCTTCCTGGCTTCTAATGATGAATTTAAATCCTGATGGATTCACCATGCAATGTATCGTTGGATAATAACCTCTTTTATGTTCAAGATTTAACTTGTCTTGAAATATTCCAAATTCTAATTCTAACATTTTCTCCATGATAACCATCCTCCAATTCTAACTCCCCAGAACATAAAAAATGTCCTAACAGGAGAAGCTCCACACCTTACTGCAAGACTGAACATAATTAAATCAGCATTAGCTCTTGTGACACCTATAAATTTTTTATTTTTATTAATGTATCCATGAAATTCATATAAAAAATCATGAACAACAAATGCAAGATTATCTTTTCCCCAGACTCTCACTAACCAATGCAAGCATCTTGGAACACTTGCACCATCATATCTAAAATTTTTAGGAATAAACATAAGTTTTTTGTTTGGCAATGTTATAAGTAGGCTTCTAACTAATCTAAAAGGTTTTTTTCTCTCAGGAAGTATTTCAACTACTATTTTATTCATTTTAATTTCTCCATAAAAAATTAACTAACCACATAATTGCGCCACCAAGTCCTGCAGATACGAAAGCGACAAAGCCTATTATTGTTTTTGCTTGGACTCTAAACATAGTGTTTTCTTTAACTTCATTGCGAACTTCTAATACTACTAACTGTGTTCTGATATCTGCATCAGATGATTCTTTTCTGAAATCTTTTATCTCTTGAAGAATTTGTCCGATTTCTCTTTCTTTATTGCATACGTGGTTTGCCATCTTTTTCTTTCCGTTTTAACATCAACACAATGTCTTCTTGAACATCTCTAGTTGGTGTAAAACTCTCACTATTAATTACTAATGTAGGAGAGTAAATTTCACAATTCAAATCACATCTGATTAAATCACAACCTTTACAAATTCCTTTGTTTCTATATTCACAGTCGTAGTTTTTATTATAACTCATTTTAATTTGTTTTCTATCGTACTTGTTACTCGTAATGGTTTAACATTAAATATTGGTACTTCTTTGTATCTTGGGCAATCTAAATTATTTGGATGATGTTCTTCATAATCTATTTCACAATTTTTACATTGTCCAATAAATCTATACAAGCAGGTTCTGTTGTAATTAAGCATCGATAGCATCTGCAAACCAATTAAGTTCTACTGTAACTTCTTCGGCTCCTTCGACAACAATGTTACCTTCGTCATCTTTCTCTTCTAAAATTGCAGGGAGGGTTTCTAATTTACTCTCTTTTATCGCAGTATAAACTTGTTCTCCAGTTAAATAAACACCATCAACAGGTTCAAGTCTAGTTCTTTCTAAGAAACCCTTTCCTGCTTCTCTTGTTGCTTTGTCTTTGAATAAACTCATAACAACCATTGTCTTTTTAATCATCATATTGTTGTGCGTTTCTGCAACCCAATATTCTCCACTCGTACCATTGTTTAATTCTTTTATTTTTATTAATGCCATTTTATTCTCTAATCACTTGCTTCTGTTAATGCTGTTATTAAACCATCTTTTATTGTGATTGTTCCATTTGTTGATGTTCCAAGTCCCATTGTATACTTATGTAATTTTAAATGGCAACTTCTACAAAGAGTTATTCCATTGTCAACAGAAAACCTTAATTCAGGAAAGTCTGAAAACAATTTTAGATGGTGTGCAACAATGTCTTTTTTACTACCACATAACCTACATTTATATTTATCTTTTTTATAAACTTCAATTCTCCAAATTTTATATTCTAAACTATGTCTTATTTTATCATTTTCTGTTGATATTCCGCCTTTCCAATTCCAGTTATTTTTGCCAGTTATATCTAGTCTTTTTTTGCCAAGCCAATAACCTTTTTTTCCTAAATGAGATAGTCTAATTTTTTCTTTTGCTAATTTAGTATGTTTTTTTCCTTTCCTTATTGAAACACAACCTTTTTTAAATTCTGTTTTTGGTGAAAGATGTATTCCTTTTATTCCTTTAAAAGGTGGGATATGTCCTTTTTTAAATTGTCCTTTTTTATTTCTCATTTAAGGCACCTGTCCAAGAGAAGTTACTATACCATCTTTAATTGTCATTGATGTAACTTGCCCACTTGTTGCACCATCATTATAAAAATTATAAGTTCCATCTGAAACTGCACTTGTTCCGTCTGCTGTTTTATGTTTTCCTAAAACTTCAACAGCTTTAATATTTCCTAAAACATCGACTATACCAGTCCCAACTTCTTTAGGGTTGATATTTAAATCTGTACCATCATATGAGATTGAAGCATCATCTCCAGCACCGAATAGTAGCTTCTGATTATCTGCAATAAGTTTTACATTCCCAGTCAAACTCCAATCTGTTCCATCGTGTTGTGCTTTGATTGCTCCAGTACCATTTGCAAGAATAATATTATTAGTCAAACCAGCACCAAGCCCAGTAACACTTGCACCTAAAATAGTATTACCTGAACCATAAGTTATACCTCTGCCTGTATTATAACCAACCCCTGTATTACTAGAACCATCTTCTAAATCATACAGTGAATTAACACCCATTGCGTTATTGTTACTTCCAGTCGTATTGGAACTCAGTGAACCATAACCCATTGCGTTGTTGTTATACCCGGTCGTATTGGAACGCAGTGAATAAAAACCCATTGCGTTATTGTTATACCCAGTCGTATTGGAATACAGTGACTGATAACCCATTGCGTTATTGTTAGACCCAGTCGTATTGTAACGCAGTGAATAAACACCCATTGCGTTGTTGTTAGACCCAGTAGTATTGTAACTCAGTGAACCATAACCCATTGCGTTGTTGTTATACCCAGTCGTATTGGAATACAGTGAATAAACACCCATTGCGTTGTTGTTATACCCAGTCGTATTGGAACGCAGTGAGGCAACACCCATTGCGTTGTTGTAATACCCAGTCGTATTGTAACGCAGTGAAGAAGCACCCATTGCGTTGTTGTTAGTCCCAGTCGTATTGGCATACAGTGAAGCATAACCCATTGCGTTATTATTACTTCCAGTCGTATTGGTATACAGTGAATAAGCACCCATTGCGTTGTTGTAATACCCAGTCGTATTGTAACGCAGTGAATAAACACCCATTGCGTTGTTGTTATACCCAGTTGTATTGTAATACAGTGAATAAACACCCATTGCGTTGTTGTAAGCCCCAGTCGTATTGGAAAGCAGTGACTGATAACCCATTGCGGTATTGTAACTTCCATGACTTGATGTCGTTGCAGTTGAACCCATTGTAAAATTACCAGCATCCACTCCAACAAAAGTATTTTGTCCTACCGGAGTTATTCCGTCAGCATTCAATCCATAACTAAAATCATGAATAAAAGGAATTGTGCCTTTATAAATAATTCCATATTGCTCTGCAAAAGTTGTACTTGGAACTCTAATATTTCCATTACCACCAACTGTTAAATCTCCACTAAAATCTCCATCAGCAGCACTAAAATCATTATCGCCTAAATCCCAATCTCCAGTAGCTGTTGAGCTTCCATCTGATTTCCAGTAAGGTGTTAAATCAGGGTTAGGTAAAGTAACATACTCGTGTTTTCCATCAGCTCTTACCTGTAATATTTTGCTTGTTGATTTGTCTGTATTATCAACATCGCTTAAATCTTGAAGTTTTAATAAAGATAAATCCTCTACACTTACTTTATCTAAATTACCAGTAAAAGGATTAAAAGAATAAGCCATTAAGACCTCACAACTCCAACTAACTTATCATCTCCATTATAAGAAAGAGTTAAGATTGCCAAAGTAGAAGAATCTTTTTTATAAGTAACAGTTTCAATCTCTCCAATACCATCTCCTGAAGTAACATAAGTTAGCATTATTTCGTCATAACCTTCTGGAACTAATCCACCAAAGTTCATAACTGGAAGAGGATTATCATTAGTTATTTCAGAGCCATCAGAAAGTACAGAAGTTACTCGATGAGCTTTTGCTGGCCATTGAATAGTGTCTTGCTTAACACCATTAAGTTCATTCAGATGTGGTTGTCGATTCGTGACCATTTAGAAACCTCTCAAAGCTTTTCTTAAACTTCTCTTCCTTTTTAGGAGGAGCATTAGGATTAGGATTACCAAAGTTGTTCATAGTTATATCAGCAGGGTCAAAAGGTCTTCTTAGAGGTTCGTCTCCCCACTCTACACTTTCTTTTCCTTGCAGCTTTCTATATTCATTAACAGTAATTATTCCAAGTTCCAGTTCTTTTATTTGTTGTTCAAATTCTGTCTTTTTCCTTTCTTGGTCTTTCGGACAATATTCAAACTTTACTTTAGGATTTGCATCTTGTAATATTTCAGGAATAAGTCTGTTGTTTATAGAAGTTTCAAGCATTTTATAATATGGACTCAAAGCATTTCTAACAGTAACTCTTTCCTGGCTATCACCAGTTGCTCTATTAGAGTTCTCAGTAAATCCAGCTTCTTCAGGACTTACTCCAAATGCACCGAATACAATCTTAAAGTACCATTGCTGTCCATTCAACCATTCAAGGTCTCGATTTGAATCATTTAATTTATGCAAGTTTTCAATTGCCCAGTTAATGAAACCAACTTGATGTGGTTTTCCTTGATAGTTCTCGTTCCAAACTCTTTTTAATTTTTTAAGTTTTTCAGTTGGTAGTTTAGGAAGAGAAACCATAATGTCTGGCACTGCATTATTAGTATAAAGGTCTTTGTTGTATCTTGTTCCTTGAATAAGAAGTTCTACAACTTGTTGAATAGATTGTACAGGAGAGAAACCATAAATTGAATATGGTCTTTTATTCATTATCATATAATGAATTTCATCCTTTTCAAATCTAGTAGGATTTTGTCTTGGATGTTTGAAAGAATATTGCCAGTAGTTTAAAAGATTTTTATAAAGGTCAATTTGTTTAAGCATGGTTGAACCATCAACAGATTTAACTTGAGTAATAGTTCTTTGTCCTAATGGTTTCAATATAAGACCAGTTTCTGTAGATTGGATTCTTCCCCAACCATCATAGATAGGAATTTCACCAACAACATAAGAATCAGAAGAATAAACAAAGTTCCAGACACCAGCATCAATTTCGCCAACGTCTGATATTACTTCAGAGCAAACATCATCGATCGATTGGTTGTCTTCATTAAGATTATGCATAAAGTCTTTGATTATTTTAGTTTCTTCAACATAATCAGTTTCATCTTCAGGGTCTACATTAGTTATTTTCCATTCAGTAGTATAAATTTGCTTTTTGAAAGTAGTAAGAACCATTTGCACCCAAGGACTTTGTGCTAAGTTTCTTATCTTCCTAGTATCAACTTGTCTTGGCTGTCCAAGTCTAGCTGAAAAGAACCAATTTGGAAACACAGCTTGTTTATCAGAGGAATCAGCATGGCTTCCCCAAGGCAAAGAAGTGATTGAAGTTTCATCGGAAGTTTGCAAAGTATTAATCCCTTTTCCAAAGGTTAGACTCTTCACATTATGTAAAATTCTTTTAATCCCAGACATCTTATTATTTTAACTCTCGTTTAATATATTTAAATACTACTTGGAAAACAAAAAAATTAATCCAAAAATGGATTAGAAAAGATAGGTTTCATAAATAAATGTTCCCTTATTATATCACCAGAGACTTTCTTTGCAATCTTCTCATCAGTTGCTAATAACCTTTGATAATTGACATAATTCATATTTGCCTTTTGCCCTTCAGTATAAGCACTTGGGTCTTTTGCAATTGTTTTCTCTGTATCAATCTCAGCTTGTTTCTTGCACTTAGAAGAGCATTTAGCAATTTGAGAGACAAGATGTTCCATCATTATTTCCCTACACTTTGGTTCAAACTCTTCAAGTCTCTTTAGATGTTCATGTCCTTCCTTGATATCTCTTTTAAGCTTAGCAATGTTAGATTCCAGTTTAACTAAACTTTCTTCCATTTGTCCAATATTGTTATACGATTGTTCTAAAGATTCAATTACTTCTTTCGGAGTAAACTTTTGAGGAGTAACTTCAACAATTTGTTTAAGTTGTTCTCCATCCCATTCAAACTTTATCTTATCTGCCATCTTAAATTGCACCCATCATTAATATTAATAATAAAGTCAACAGCCAAAATATGTTTCCAATAACTCCCAAAATTCCTATAACAAGACCAGCAGTTGCTAACCCAGTTTTATATCTTTTTTGTTGTATTACACAAAATACTATTGCAGAAATACTAAACAATATTGCAATATATGGAGCAACAAATCCAAAGAATCCTATCAAGGATGTAACCAGACTAGCAATTCCAAAACCAATAGATTTATTTTCTTTTTTCATCTTTTTTCTCCTCAACTTCTTTAATTGGATTTTGTAGCACATTAACAATCTTGTTAAAGGCATTAACTTCATTTCCTTGTAGTTGAACTCTTCCTAAGAAATTACTCAGGATATCAATTGTTTGTTTATCTAATTCATATTTCATTTTAATTTACCAACTCAAATTGCACTACTTCTCTTGATATTGTCTTACCAGTTTTAATCTTTTCAGTAACTTCGTAAGCAACTCTATATTCTGCAGAAGTAATCCTATTAATCTTATCACCATTCTCTTTGGTAATAACAGTAGTTTGTTCGTGCATCTTTTTGTTATTTTCTTTATCAACTTCAAATACAGAGAAAGTAATTTCAGCTTCATCTGCATTCATTTTTCTTCCAGTAAGTTTAGTGATATGCATCCTAGGAGGAGTAGTTTTCCAATGTCCTCTTATCTTCAAGTGTCTTGCTGCACCCATTTTCCTAAGAGATTCAAGTCTTTCTCTAAGTCTTGATTCAACTGGCATCATCACTTCTAATGTTGCAAGATCTTCAATCTTAGCTAAAGCATCATCTATCATTTTCTTGAATGACACTACTTTTGTTCCTTCACTCTTAAGAGCTTCTGGGATGTTCTCTGTTGTCTGTCTATTATCAGACTTTACGCTTTCTATTTTATTTTCCATTTTTAATCTCTGGTTTGATTCTATAAGCTTTTCCAAACTTAGAAGAGAACTTGCTCTTCCAAGTCATTTCATATTCAACTTCTTCTCTTTT
>Ga0222693_100330_pt1 | contig 12210 bp, 19 predicted proteins | sample AntAcemetage1331_FD_179840 | JGI IMG/M metagenome (GOLD analysis project Ga0222693, IMG submission 179840) | Saline water microbial communities from Ace Lake, Antarctica - #1331 | ecosystem: Environmental > Aquatic > Non-marine Saline and Alkaline > Saline | place: Antarctica: Ace Lake... | reverse complement strand
GCAAATTCAGTTATCATTAATTCGTAGGGATAATAGTCAACCTTTGCCGAATTAAGTGCATTACTCGTAAGTGTCTGTGTCTGCCTTGCGGAAGCGTGTGAACCTGTTGACTGACCCTGCATAACTGCTGGATTTTGAGTATTACTATCTATCTGAGACTCCATACTCATTTCAAGGCGTTCAAGGTCAATTCCACCCTGTGGCGGTTTTATCCAGCCAAACGGTAATTTGCCATCAGGATTTTTCTCCCACCATTCCTCCGATATAACTAAAGGGGTATTCCAGTTTTCCCAATTATCAATGAAATTCTGACCGTTTTGTATTCCAGTAGGGTCAAACCAAGGGATGCTCTTAAATAACTTAATAGAAGCTATAATACGCATTGTCATTGCTATGCTGTGTATTTCAAGTAACTGTGCCTGGTCAAATGCGTCTGAGAATGGATATGAGCTATCTGGATTGTTACGACCTGCATAAGTAATATATTCCGAAACATCACCTACACAATCAGGGTGTTTTAATACTACACTGAGACTTGGTATGAATATCATCTCAAACCATGAATCAATGCGTCTCTCATACGGAGCAGAAGCCCTTAAACCCTCCGGAAGTAATGTATCGTCATCTACATCATCTAATAGCTCTACTTTATCCTGCCCTATCTCTGCCAGTAATTCGCTTTCTATTACCTCTATAAGTGGCTCGTCATCTGATACATAGTCCTTTATCGCCCGCATCGTAAATGAATAAGGGTTGTAATACTGACATACAACCACATCTATAAACTCACCATATCCATATTCCTGATGAATAAGATTATTTATTTCATGGTGGTTATCTATCTTTTTTAATAATTCGTCTATATCACCTATGTTACCACCAAACTCACCAGCTTTTAATTTCTTTTTAAGTATTCTTTTCTCATAAGTAAAAACTTCCCAATATTCGTGATTGTCCTTTTGGTAATCATCCGTTACGTGGGGAGATATATACATCTTGCGTGAGTCACATACCCTTGCAGTCGGCTTTCCTGTTTCCCAACCAGGAGCAAAATAATATTTATCCCAACCCGTTTTTACATACCCTATTCCCCAATACTGGTTGTTTGTTATAGAACCGTCAGTGCTACGTATTAATCTGTGAAGGTCAAGGGAGTAATTAACTTCTGCCTCTAATACATCTTGGGATATTGGATTGGTGTTTATCGGGTTATGGAGTCGTACATTAATGTCATGGGCGATAAGGCGTGATTTCTTGGCAAATAAGTTCCTGTTAATAATGTTATCAAAGTTACGCTTATCCTTTGCAGTTCCATAAACACCACTACTAAGGTCATTCTTTAATATGCGTGTGCCAATATCCATCATTATCTCAGCACCAGAATTTTGACGGTAACGCTTGGCATATTCATACCGTTCTACCATTTCAGTTAAATCAAAATCCTGTCGAGCTAATTCGTTAAGCTTTTGCTTTAGTTCATACCTTATCATAAATTAGATACCTCTACGAATAGGTGACACAAAGTAAATAAAACTTGTCAAGAGAAAAAATACCAGTTTTACTATCGTGATAATTAAATCCATATATCATATACCCTTATAGCTCTAAACTTTTTATACCAGTGCTGTGTAATCTACGACAGTAGTTCCTGTCGTGTAATCTATATCATCGTCTTTTTTCTTATAATCTATGAGTTTATCACAATCTACATATCTTACAACATCAGCACCGTCTTTCCCCTTCTCAATTATATTCTCTCCAAATGCTACACCGTCACCTAGTTTAACCTTGTATGAATAGGTCTGCATTGACTGGATAGTATGTCTGACACTTGACCAGAATATTTCTTTCGGGTGTCCGTCTGAAAGGTAAGCGTCAAGATTATTTCTGACCACTGTATGACCATACTTTATCTCTGACTTACCCTGTCTCGATTTATAACTGTCAACCCATCTACCGCTTAATACCATTTCCTTACTTTTCTGTGTGTATTTGCTAATTAAATTATCCTGACTCCCACGTTGCTGTCTGCCAAAGTGATAATCTAATATTCTCCTACGTACTTTAATAGTCTTTTCGAGTCCGAGCTTGTCACTGAGGCTATCTTCTATGCTTATTATATTAGTAAAATGCTGTTCAATTGATACACCAAACTTTAAATCCCAATATGGTCTGCCATCGTGTTTGGGTAACTCTGCCATGTGGATAATTCTACCATTGGGATTTACAGCAGTCCATAACCCGAACTGTGGTCTTGCATCAGCAGGGTCTTCGGAATATAGATATACAGCGTCTTTGTGTGGCATATACCATAAATCCTCACCATCCCTATAGCTCTCAAAATCATCTTCATTTACGGTGACAATGTTTTTATCTGTGAAGTTTTTATATACCATTCCTATATAATATAATGGTAAGCCCTTTACCCTTGCGTCTCTTTCCTCTGCTGCATAGGACTCTATTAACTCCAATATCTCTTCATCAGTATAAAATCCCCTAATCCCCTTACTCTTTGAAGTTCCCCATAATGAAGATGAGAATTTATAAACAACTTTATTGGGGTTTTTCAGTCCATTTTCTACATCTTCAAGCATTTCCTGCGGACATTCCAGTGGAGTGAAATTCATTAACATTATAAGCCCACCCCTTGCCCTTCCTTTTGATGAGTTATATAATGATGTGGTTGCTGGTTCGTCATGGATAATAAATGATACATTACCTGACTCAAATGCTATCTTGTCCTGACCATAGGTCTTAAATGTAATTGTATATATAGATGTAGGAAGCTTTAAGGAAGCGAGTATGCTACCTGATTTGTACTTTATTAAATCGCCATATCCGAGAGGGTCTAAGTATTTATGTAACGCACTGTCAACCGCTTCGCCTTTCTTTAACGCTTCTGAACTTGAACAATACCATATATTAGGGTGTTTGAAATCGGGATTTGCAAAGAAATCGTATTTACCAAACCAGTAATAAGTGTGTTGAGGTATCAGTATATTAAGACATATAGTGACATTCCCCTCTGTTTTTCCTATCCCATTAGCTGCGAAATTGGCTATCGTGGCTATCTTATTTCCTGTTTTACGGCACTTCGTTACTGCCTCTATTATCTTTACATTATCACCAGTGGGAACGTAATATTTTAACGGGTCGCTTCTTATAGCTTCTTCCATTATCTCTATGGTTGCATCTAAGTTCTGATATATGGATTGCTTAATTAAATATCTTTCATTGTCAGGCAGTTCCTTGTCTCTATACTTGCCATAAGCCTGATTAAATGCCTTATATCTCCACATTTCAGAGAACTCATCCCATTGCATAGGTAGATAATTAAAGCCTAAATTCTCCGCTGTATTACTTTTTGGCTGGCTCATAATCTTCTTCTTTTACTGGAATTTCAAATGTTCCCTGCTCCGTAACTAACTCATTATCGAACATCGGTATGGATTTAACCTTACGGCTATCGTCTCTACTCAAACCAATCTGTTCAAGTAATTTACCTGATGATAACCTTATATCTATATCACGCATATCTTTGTTGCCAGGAACTAACTTTTGCTTACGCTTTGTTCTTACGAGTTTCTTTGTTTCCTTACCGTCTTCATCTACACTAATGGAATATTCTTCTTCAATCAGCCAAACCTTATGTTCAAATGCCTCTCTCTGGATTGCTGGAATAACCACCTCTATAAAATGATTGTTCCTGATAAAGCTGATTGATATTCCGTCTATTATGCCGTCTGATTTAAAGGACTCAAATTCCATATTACCCTGATTGTATGCCTGTAGCAATGCTGGAAACTCGTTCCATGAAGCAGGGTTAATTTGCAAATACTCACATATTTCTTTCTTTGTAGAGCCAACTGACGCATAATTCTTAATGGCGTGAACATACCCACATTCAACAATCTCACCGTTCTCGTTTTTTTTCGTAGTGTTGAAGGAACTTGGGTTTGCCAGTGAGTATGTTTCCACCATATTATCTATTAATTGATTGTAATATATCCGTAAATTCTCGTCATGTGATATGTTAATTCTGCTACCCATAACGTGTTCTTTTACGTTGAATAGCCCACATACTTCTGATTTTGTGGCGTAACCATTTCTTACACATTCATTTATCTTATTAAACAGAACATCGTCTGTCATTATGAAAATGTAAGCTATTGTGTTATGTAAAGACTTCCACTCTATATTGTTGTAGTTAGAGTATTTTTCTTCCTCATATCTTTTGAGCCTTACGCTCTCGTACTCTTTTTTTATAGTACTCCAAAAGTCTGCTCGGAACTGTTCCTTCGCCGAAGTATTCACAGATTATGTCCAACCCTTCTACCGTATTCTTCCATTCTCCCTTTAAGAGAAACTCAATGCTCTCCATGTAGATACCATATACATATTGTCTATTATACTTGTCAAGAAGAAAAATCTTCGGCTCTCCATTTATACATACAAGAGCACCTTCAACAAGCTGTCCAGTGCCCTTAATCCTTGCTCGTATCTTCACTTGTTTTCCTTTCTACATAAAATCCACCAATTAGATTTTCGTTTAGTTTTATATCAACACTCCACGCTATCGGCTTGGTAAAATCGCCCCTACCCCTAACTATCTCTATGTGTGGAGTTGGCGTAATATATCCCCCTACCGTATTCCACCATTTAGGGCAAAGGAATATATCAATATCTTTTAGGTGAATGTCATTTGCATCACACTCCCTGATAACAAAGTTTCTTATTTGCCTAACAATAACATCTGGGTCACTATCGTCAAAAAAACTTGCCATACTGCCTCCTATTCCTTAACCGCATACAACTCTATCATTAAATGTATCATCATACTGCATAGTGCATAGGCTATATTTCGTTTAGCCTCTACCTCTGATGTCGGTACATAATTTGTCGGGTAAAAGTTTCCATGCCTGCTTAAAATCCAATTTCCGCCACCTGCCATACTACCTCCTATTGGTTAAAATAATACGGATTAACCGTATACCTATTCGTATCAAAATAGTTAAAGAAATAAAATCCGTAATCGTTCGGTACATAATTTGTCTGAACCCAATCACTCGCTGGACAGAACGCTGGATAATTGCAATATTCAAATCTGTTTGGTGTAGCTTTATCCATTAGCTCTACGTGACTATCACCTTTGCTAAATTCTATCCTTACGCCCTTCTTCATCAGATATTCGGTATCTATGTAGTTATTGATTTTACCAAGACCAGACACGCTTATATGTGGCTTAAACCCAAACTTTAGGTTCTTACCGTCTTTGCCATGTGACAGGATAAAGGTATTGTTCAATATCTCATAATGGTTGATAAATTTCAGGTAATTATCTACTGTCACGTTTAGAAGCACCGGATTAACCGCACTCTTGAATGCTGAATTTACCATATATCCAAAAGCACCTGCATGATTATCTTCACAGATATTGTGGAAATGGATTGTCTTATAATGTGTATATAGCTCTTTCGCTAATATAATCTTGAACTCTAATCCAGTGTCAAATGCTTGCTGGTCTGTCATATTCTGCGGTAAGTCATGTGCCTTGCGAACTGTTTTACCACCCATACCATCCATGAAATCGCCTAAATCATCAACTATCAATATATCAGATTTCTGATTGCTTATAGCAAATCCTATCATCTGAGATAAGCAATCCATTACCTCGTCGTAATTCCACTTACCACCATATTGTGCTGTATCGGGAATATCCATGCCGATATGAACATCAGTGTAAACGAGTCTGTCGAATAAGCCCTTATATGGTGTATTACAATCCTGTCTCGGTTTGTATAGTTCTTGCCGAAACACACCCTTAATAATCTTATCCCAATCAATATCATCTACGTTGAAATCTGGTTTCTGATAATCTGGATTTTTGAAATGTAGTGACACTTCCTTGCTTTTGAGCCAACCTGAGTCAACATTCTTATCATCTAATCCCATCTCATTTGAGTGGTCTTTGATAGCCCTGAATTTCTGTAAATTCTCATATTCGTCTTGCGTACATCTTGGTCTAAACTCTTTATCGTTTGCCATATTACCTCCTACATCACTACGTTGTCTGACGGTAGCCAGCCAAGAATGGTTTTATTATCATATTCGGTATTAAACAGTTCATCTTCTACATTGCCAACACCAAAGTATTTTTCGTTTGATTTCCAAATAAAGCCAGTAATAATAAATATATTCCCGCCATCTAAATATTTGACTATTACTTTTTCATACATGTCTTTTGGCAATTTTACGTTCGGGTCTATCCACTGTGTTCCGAGCAATGTACCAAAAACACTGGCATTAATTATGTGGCAATTTAAGTCATCGCTAATGTATATGCTGCCAAAACCCCATATAGTCATGTCAGAATTATCAATAGAAGAATATATCCTAATAGACCTTTCACATCTATCAATTTTATCAATTTTGATGCCTCCATAAACCAAATAGAACATCTTGCGTAATATTTCATCGCTAACTACTTTCTCACTCAAAACATACTTTTTCAAATACATATTCCCTCCTATAAAACCACGTTATCTGCTGGTAGCCAACCGATTATTTCAGTGTCAAACAAATCATAAGCTATTCCGTCTGAATTATTCTCTGCCATATAATATATCATTGGATAACCCTTATCTCCTTCTTTCTGCTGCTCTTCAAATAGTTCGCAGTTATATATTACAAAGCCATCATCACACGTTTTAGCCTTGAGGACAATCTTTTGTCCGTGTTCTGGTACTTTTTCAGTTTCCTTTATCCACTGCGTTTCGAGTAGAAGGTGTTGCACCTTCTGTGGGTGTAGCACAACAGCAAACCTGCCATTATAAGAAAGATACATATCCCCACTATTAACAATAACAAGCTTGAATGATGGTACTAATGAAAGTATATCAATGCCCTCATCCGTTCTCCTATTATATATTCCGACCATTTCTGGAGGCTTATCGGTAGATAATTCCAATAATCTCTCTGCTGTCTCGTCACTAACCCTGTCTAAATCATACTTCTTCAAATACATATTCCCTCCTCTAAGTCTGTTTATCCGTACTTACTGGTGCAAGTGCGAGCTTTAGTGCTTTAAGTTCTTGTAGATATCCGATTGTTTCACCTGCTAATAAAGATGCTGTTATGTTGAAATCTTTAATATCGTCATATAGTTCAGCAATCTTCTTGTCAATATCATCAAACCATTCCTGCGAGAAGTCAAGGTCTGAGATTGCTGTGTCGATAGCCTCAAACCTCTCATTATCTAACCTGAGTATAAAAACAGCCTGATTATCTATATAGACATAATCTCCATATTTCATGTGGTTATTCATAATAAATAAATCCTCACATACCATCGTGTCTTTAATAAAGCACAGAATTTCATTCATATTCTTGCCATCAAACATCATGTGTTCACATTCTTTCAAAATGCTTCTACTCATTTCACACCTCCTTTTGAATCTATGCCAACGAAACCACAGCCGATATATCTGTCAAGTTAAAAATTAATTGCGATATGGAAAGAAATGCTATCTGTAAATTCTTTGCTTTTTCTGTAGATTTTTCTTGAAGTGGAACAGTAATTGCTTATATTAATATTAAGTTATTAAGTTATTATAATAAATAAATATAACTACTTAATATACTTAATAACTATTATTATTTTTGTTATTTAGTTATTAAGAGAAGAGAATATAGAGAACTAAGAAATATAAGAGTAAGAAAGAAAGACTATTATTCAAATATTAAAGGGGAAATTGATAAATATTTCAGTTCAACAATTTTTATCTTGACAGGAATTTACCCTGTGGTTTAGTTGGCACAGAAATTAAGGAGGTGATATGAAATTTACTAAACTTGCTATTGCAATAATACTTATATCAATTATTGCACTTTGTTATGGAATGTTCAATAATTCTGCAAAATTGAGTGAGAAATCTGCAACCATAGACAAGCTGAGAGAACAGATAATTGTGCTACAGAACAGCGAATTTGACTATAAGAAAATGGCTAAACAGTTACAGATTACAGAAGCGTATGCTAAGATTAGAGAGATAGAGGAAGCAGATACGCTGTCACTCGAACAGAAGGTGTATGTTTTGAGTATGCTAATGTCAAATTCCGTATTGTATCGAAGCCGTAAGACAACTTACTTAGAGCCAGACTGGGGAAGGTGGACAAAATATCTTGATGGTATATTGGAGGACAAATGAAAGAGTTTGGTTATGAAGTGTCGAAGGATTATGAGAAGTTGCGGAAAATGTTTTCAGAGACGAAAGAGAGATTGGCTATATTCGGGTATTCTGCAAATCAGCAAGGATGTATTCGGGATAGAATAATTATTGATAATATAAATGATTTTGATTATGGAGATAATAGAGTCTGTATGATGTCTGTAGATAATCATGGCAGTGATGACTTATATTTTTTAGATTTAGACGAGTTGGTTTCACGGTGCATTGAATTACAAGTCACCTTCATCGACCCCAATCCGCCAAACCCAAACGCTATATACTACGCTGATGGTCAGGAAGTAAATATTGATGATAACTTTAAATTTATAAGGCATAATGACAAATCAATATATTTTATCTTCTTTGGGCAGGGTTCTTTGTATGCAACCAATGGGCAATACATAAAACTGCTATCTGACTTTATATCTGTTGGTTGGAAAAATGACTGCATGACAAATGCGGAGAAGGTGGTGAAATGAAAAAATATCTTTGTGTTGAAATAAAGCCAATTGAAAATGACGAAGGCATTACCGAATATCTTTTAATCATAAATGGAATGGATGAAGATGTTTATGAGACATTTGGCGAAGCTAAAAAGTCGGCAATAGATACAATGAAAAGCACTCCTGAATGTAGTTGGGATGCTATAGAAGAGGATGACGAATGATACTGAGATTCATATTCAGGACGTTAATAATCTTATCAATAGCCACAGCGGGGATGATGTATTTTATAGAGTTTGTGGCTCTTCTTATAATAGACTGGGCTATAATAGTTTATGAAATATATAGACTTCCAAAGGAGGAAAAATGAAAAGATACATAGTTGAGTTGGAGGAAAATGTTTATGTAGCAGATTGGGAAGGCGACCCAGGTAGGACTACAAGACGTGCATACGCCAAAGTGTTTGATAATCGGCAGGAAGCTGTAAATGCCGTAACAGATGCACGTAGCTACAGACTATTTGAGGAAGCAGTATTGATATTAATTTGTCCAGATAGGAGAGAGGTTATATGAAAAAGTTATTTATTATCCTGATGTTGGTGGTGATGATGTCGCTGAGTGGTGATGTCGTTTTCCCAGCTATATACCCGACTGAAACATATGATGATTATGATTTCAAATACGAGCCAGTTGAAGTTGACAGCACGAACCTTGATACGCTTATTGAAATACCTGACTATTTCAAACTTGACCTTGATAGCCCAGGCTTTTTCCAAGACCTTTACTTTCCAAATATTATCTATATTGGCGATAAATATGAAATAGAGTATAGTCCAGACTGTGATACGATAAAAATTAACGGGGTTCTGTATGAAGAAAAGCCTGATAGCTATTCAATTAGTACCTATGAGTTAATTGTCACCGTAAAACAATTTGCTGATTTTTCTCTTCCAAATAAAACGGTTAAGATGAAACTTGATATTTGTGATGAAGTTTTTAATGAAACAGTGCATGGGAGAGTTGAGTATGAGCTTGAAAACCCATCTAAATATTATGGTATTGCTGATTGTTTTTATATTAAAGAAATTAAGCAGGTAGTGATAGAGGAAAAAAGCGTTCCTGTATATCCTGTTAATCTGGAGGACAAATGAGAAAGATAATATTTTTACTGGTGCTGATTACGGTTATGTCGTTGAGTGGAAGCGTTAAGCTAACTGATACACACCCTTTTGAAACTTATGATGATAATTTTTGGTACGAGCCAGTTGGGGTTGATAGCACGAACCTTGACACGCTTGTTGATTTCTCTAAATATATTGATAATAGCCCACGCCTTTTCCAACACCTTGACCTTACAAGTACTATCCATATTGGTGATAAATATGAAATAGAGTATAGTCCAAAAGGTGATACGATAAAAATAAATGGGGTTCTATATGAAGAGCCTAATCAGGACACCAATTCAGATATAGACGACATAATCCAGTATTATGGATTGTACAAGCAGATAGAGGGATTAGGTGCACGGATTGATACATTGGAGCAGAAGATTGAGGTTTTGGAGAAGGCTGTTGAGTATGAGATATTTGAGCAACCTAAACATGACCCGAATATAACTTATCCTATTTTTAACCCACTTCGAGATGAATTTTGGGAATGGAAGAAAATATACGGAATGAGATTCAATATGCCGATAGTTGACCCTGAATGGGAACGGTTTATGAAGTGGAAAAAGAGACAGCTAAATCCAGAGAAGGTGACGGTTGATACGGTATTAACGGTTGACGAGATTATAGCCGACTCATTATGTGCATTTGGTAAACTTGAAATGCTTCCACCTACAGCACAGGGAACAACAGAATATCCAACTCCGTATAATTACCGTGATGATGACAATAACGCTATCTTAGACGAGATAAGCGATATATGGGAAGCGATAGATAAGATAAATAGGAGGTTGAAATGACGGATGAATTACAGAATTTGATTAATAAAATTACCTCTGACTTAGATAGAATTGCTATTGAAAAGGATAGTTTATTTAATGATATTAAGGCATTATATTCTTTTATTAATAAAAACGCATTATGGGTTAAATCATGGAGGGGTAATTATGTCAATAGGGTATTAAGTAAGATTATGATACACTTTGACAATGCCCTACAAATATCATACGAACACATCGAAAAATTACATGAAGGTGTATTGGATTTAATAAGATATAGGAGGATATGAAATGAAGTACAAACCATTAGGTGACAATGTATTATTAGAGTTACACAAGTTTAATGAGAATAAGATTGGCGGTATCTATTTACCAGACGGTGCAGGTGGAGATAAGTGGTATGGGATAGTCACAGCAATGGGTGACGAAGCTATTGATAAGCATACTGTCAAGATAGGTGACAAAGTGCTGTATGACATAGTGGGTGCAAGAACGGTTGAGAAGGATAAGGTTGTCTTAGTTGGCATAGATTATATCATGTGTGTGATAGGTGATGATTGATGAAATACACCCTATTCATAGCGGGTAAGCCATTCGCAAAGCAGAGACATCGGTCAACGAGGCGTGGGATTATGTACACCCCGAAGCAGACAGTTGATTATGAGAATGTTCTTGCAATGGAATATATCAGGAAATATGGTAACAAAGAGATAGAAAGTCAGGGGTATAAGGTTGACGTGTTCTGCTGTTTCCTGCCACCACGTTCAGCTAATAAACATCAAAGAGAGCTTATGCTAAACGGTCATATATTGCACATTAAAAAGCCTGACAAAGATAACTTGGCAAAGATTATCGGTGACGGACTTAACAAGATAGCGTGGCATGATGATAGCAAGATTGTCATGGGTCAGACATTGAAGTGTTACAGAAACTATCAGGGTGTCTTGCTTATCATCACACCGATAGACTCAATGGAATTAGCTTTGCTGAAATGGATAGATGTTCAGGTAGAAAAGGAGGAATTATGATGCCATATTTTTATTTTGGATTTGCAGTTGTGACGCTTCTCGCTTGTATTTATCAAGCTATCATGCTTAATAAATATAAAAATAAGTACGAATATTACAAACATTGTAATATATGCAGTATAGCTGTAAGGCTAAACGGAGATGATTTTGAGTTTAAGACTGGGGATAAATTTTATTCCGCAACGCCTCGTTCTGATGGTACAATTGATGCGACAAAACGGACTTGCACTGGAGTTGCTATTAAGAATAAAAAGATTTATTTAATGTACTCTTATCTCCATTGGAGTGACGGCTATTTTGTTGAATATGACTCATGTGGTAAGACAAAAGAAGAAGCCATCGAGAATATGAGAAAGAAGATTTGTTGTAACAAGAATGTGGAGGATAAATGAACAATAAGAACAATATAATACTCGCACCAGAACGAGCTAAACAATTAGCACAGAAACCCTGGCTACTGGATATAGAACGGCTACAGATACAGACTATCGGTGCAATAAACAACGCTATGATACGAGCAATGCAGTCTGACAGATTAGAACTAATGATGTTAAAGACCGATATGC
>Ga0222693_100326_pt1 | contig 12270 bp, 11 predicted proteins | sample AntAcemetage1331_FD_179840 | JGI IMG/M metagenome (GOLD analysis project Ga0222693, IMG submission 179840) | Saline water microbial communities from Ace Lake, Antarctica - #1331 | ecosystem: Environmental > Aquatic > Non-marine Saline and Alkaline > Saline | place: Antarctica: Ace Lake... | reverse complement strand
AATGATTGAAATGGCAGTATAAAAAACAGCAGAGAATCCACTTAAAAACAGAAGATACTGTTCAAACAAAGGGAACCACTTCTTTGTTACCAGTATGATTTGTGAGCAGCCACTTCACCATTCGCTCATCCCTGTCAGTATCTTTTGGGGCAGTAGAAATGCAAGTTGCTTTTGCTGGCTCCCATTCTTTCACAGTAACTCCAGGTAAAGATGCTACGATATCCTCAAAAGGAGAATCATCTGATCCGTCATCTACTGCATACCAATTTACCTTATGGCAATTACCGTATTTATCAATACACACTCTGGAGGCTGAACGATTAAGAGCCTGTATGGTACTTGAAACTATGTGACCTAGTTGTAATGCCTGGGCATCAGTGTTCTTGTTGTCACCTATGGCAACGTAATCACCACTGTCTTCAGTGATACCATCGATATCATCGATAAACTTATTGATAGGTAAGCGGTTCCAGCCAAGAAGCGCCACCTTGGTATGGTGGGATAAGTCATTTCTACTATCGTGTTCACCCCAATGGATGAACTGTACCAGATCGTTCTTACACTCTTTTTTGAAAGTTTCTTCTAATGCTTTAAATACGATCACCAGAAGCTTTCCGTCTTCAGCAATTGCGTAGAGTTCCTCCAGGTATTCCAGAACAAGAGCCCTACGTTGGTCAGGTTCCTTGTTCTTCTTGACCATAAATCTTATGCTCTGCATTCTGGCTTTATCGTGAAGGATATGAAGAGTGGCATTTTGATAGTTACGAATATTATCCGGTAACATTATCTCTCTTATGTCGCTCCTATTGAGATTGTGTGCATCAGCTATCATATCTTCGTGAAGCGTTGCATCCAAAATAGCCAGAGTTCCGAATCTGTTCGTAAGATCCTCTGTCTTAGAGAATCTTACTTTTCCTTTAACTCCATCAACTTTGCTATTGTGACCATTAGCGAAATAAATAACCTTGTCCAAAATCGTTGCGACTGCCTTTCGCCTTGCCCTATCTGCGTCAGGATTTAATTTCCGGTCTATTTCCTGAGCAACCACACCATCACCGCTGGTAATAATATTCATGGCGTGATTAAGCACCCCAATGTCTTTATGGAGTTTTAAGGACTTCAAGTCTGTTTTGCATGGATTAAACGCTATCAACTTGTCGAGGGCTTTCTCGACGTTTTGCCAAACAGGATGGTCTACGTACCCAATCAATTGAGATATGTTTTTGGTGGTGAATGAAATGGTTTCCTGAAAACTGATCTTCTCATCTATTACAACACAATCTCTCTGCCTATTGTCATATAGCCTGAACTTATCAATGCTAGCCTGCGTCCTACTTTGGATTGAGAACATCTTATGTGTGATCACAATAATTGGATACTTCTTGAGTTCCTTTACATCAACACGTTGTGGGCAATGCTTGTGGTTTCCCCTCGTCGAGTATGAACAGGCAGCCACTGGCTTACCAGCTATGACATTTATCGTGTCTACGGCTGCAATGGCTTCTTTTACCTTAGAAAGGATAAGAAGACCTGAGTATCCCAGGGCAGGTAGTTGTGATAGGTACAGTTGACTGCTAACAGATTTTGCAGCTCCAGTTGGTGCCGCGAGTAAGAATCTTATTGGCTTACTGTTGTTACGATTATGAAAAATAACGTCATTATAGACACTGCAATATGTTTCAAACGCCAAGTCCATCGCTGAGCTGAATTTGAATCGCGGTTCCAAGTGCAAAAGCCTTTGCTTCAATAGTCCACTAAATTGTTTTAGAATTATGGGGCTTACCCTGGTAGGAATGCCGATGCTTTCGATACCGATATTCCTTCTGTATTTTATGTTGCTCATATCTTTGCCTTTAGGGTAAGTTTGGTCTTCAGTAATTCCTGATTTCATGAAAGATTATTTAGAAGAAACTACCCCATTTCTGAGGTAGCCTTTTTCCATCTGGAATATGATTTTCGCAATGTCTCGACATGCTTCAATAATTGGGACATTTTCTGTTTGGCTAATTTTGTTGAAGGAATTGAACTGATCGGGAATGATTGATCCTTTAGCCTTCATAGCGATCATGGTAGCCAATGGGAGCGCTCCAGCCGATACAATTTGCAGCAGTTTTACGAGTAGCCCTAACCACCTTTAATGGGTCAAACCCACCCCCACAGTAGGTCTTATGTCCTTCCAATCGTGACTGTCCGCAATCTCTGCAACTTTTTTTAAGTTTCTTCATTAGTTCACCTCCTTGGATGGAGTTATTTTCTTGGAATCCATGTATTCTTCAATATCGGAAAGCCTATAACGAATGGCCGTACCTATTTTTGAATAGGCTGGCCCAGTGCCAGCAAATCTTAAGTTTGCCAAGCGTTGAGGGGACGTGCAAAGAGTTTTTGCTGTTTCCTTGGCGTTGAGGTACTGCAGTTCGGTCTTCATAATTATCTCTCGTAAAAGTTAATGTTTCTTAGTGTTTCGCCTTTAAGAGAGACAATACGATAGTATCGGAGGTAAATGAATGAAACGAGAGTATATACTTCTGTTTCAGGTGGGGAGAGGTAGGACTGTATTGAGTTTAGAGGTTTTCTTCTTCGTTAAAAGGTTCTTCCATGTTTAGCTTTTTGAGTCTGTTGTATATGGTTCTTTCGTCAACATTCAAACGTTCAGCAGCTTCTTCACGTGCTTTCTCCTTCGGACTACCATTATTGATAGCATCTTGACAGCTTTCCAGCGTCTCACATTCTAATTTAATGTCTGGCACAGAAGGATAACGACAAGTCTCATTGTCATACGTTGACATGCCGTGGTTGATTTCGTAGTTGCTGGCCTTCTTACCCATATCTTCCTGCAGGTATTGAATCACGTCAGGAGGAGACTTTGCACCAAGCACTGAGAATATTCGTTGTGCTTTGTGTTTGGCTTTCTTAAATCTGAAATCTGCTATGGCGGAATCCTCGTCGTTATAACGGTTCTGTAAAATAATCATGCCAGCTCCTCAAAAATATCGTCGATGGTATCCGATGCTCTGCGAAGAGATTCATCTCGCATGTGAGCATATCTTTGGGTCATTTCAGGAGATTTATGGGTCAGGAGTTTCTGCAACGTGAACATATCCACCTTGCCACTATTAGCCAATATCGTTGCGTATAGGTGCCTTAAACCATGCATTGGCCGGAAGTCCTTTGGCAACCCCGCTTCTTCTTTAATGGTTCGCAGTTGCTTGTCGAGATTCATAACATGGCCGCTAGATGATTTAGATGGAAACAGGAATTCCGTATCGTTGCTTGGAATACCTTCAATCACAGCCCGTGTATTGCTGTTTAGTGGTATCTTCTGACTCTTTCCACCCTTTGGTTCACGAATGGTGATAAAGCCTTTGTGCAAGTCTATATCGGTCCATTTAAGCTTGAAGATTTCTCCCCTTCTCATTCCTGAATAAAGAGCAATCCTCATAATTGAAACGGCTCTTCCATGTGAAGATTCTGCAAGTGCTTTCAGGAGGCGTTTAAGCTCCCCTGGAGTAAGATCTTCGGTTCTGACGTTGTCCACTTTCGGCATTGCAATTTTAAAGCCCAGTGGCTTGATATAGCCTTGCTTAACTCCGTGGTTTATAATCCTACGAAGGAGTGCCATTACATGTTTAACCGTCTGTGGAGACTTTGTTTTCAAGAGTGGAATCCTGATTCTGTCAGTATCCAACTTGACGAGATCTTCTGGCTTCTTCCCAGCAAACGTTTTCTTCAGATGGTTATTCCAATAACTTTTGTCTGTCTTGGCTCCAGAACCAGTGAGCTGACCATGGTACTCCTCAAACAGCCTACCAATTGTCCATGCAGATTCTTCTTGTTTCTCCTTCAAACGCTTTGCATTATTGGATAATGCTTTGCCCTGGAGACGATCAGCACGAATACCACTCGCTCTCGCTGGTGTCATACTGTCAGCATATTGCTTACCAGCTTTCTCCTCGATCTGCTTTCCATTCCTGCGATACATGATGTAATAAACCTTCTCTTTATCTTTGTTGACGATAAAGAAAACTCCAGGGTATTTTGTCTTGTTCCTTGCTACGCTTGCCATACAGACTCCTATTCTTCCCAGCAGTAAAATCATTCCTTCCCAGCACTATTCCCAGCACATAGTAATAATACAACAGTATACAAGAGTATGTCAAGGAATGAACAATGCGCAGGAAAGTCTTTGGGAGATTAACTCTAGGTATGAATGGTGTTTTGAGGGGAATTAATTGATTATAGCTTCGGAGGCCGACACTCTATCCAGCTGAGCTACCCGCCCATCGGGTGTTTACTTTTAGTTACAGCACGTTATGCACCACATGACAACCTATAAATTCCTTCCAAAGCCACAACAGCTTCACCATAGTTTCCACAGAGTATCAACGGAGGACATTATGGCAATCTACGCAAGGTGCAACGAATGCAGACGAGACAATACAGTATCCCTCCGCAACTGTAAAGGTTGTGGAGCTAGGCTAGGCACAAAATACCTTGTTAAAGTGAAGGATCTCACGACTGGCAAGTGGCGTACAAAAATAACTCCATCCCTCAAGTTAGCTAAAGAGGTGGAGATTAAATTCAAGATCCGCAAGATAGAGCGGAATCTCTTTGATAAGAAAGAGAAAAACCAATTCGACTTTGATACATATCTTAAGCATGCCAAGGTTTACAAGAAGACCTGGAAGACTGATGAAAGCAGATGGAATAGCTACATTTCCGGTAAGAATCACAACACAACCAATGGGGTGCAATCAATACTATTGGAAAACAGTCACCTTTCACCACAAACACGAAAGCATATTCTCAACTTAATTAGGAGAGTTTACAACTGGCACATAGAACAAGGGCTCTGGCATGACTTGAATCCCTGCCGTACTATCAAAATTCCTAAGTTTGACAACAAGGTCAGTAACATCTTGAACAATGAACAATTAAAGACGCTGATTTGCTACCTCAAAACATGGCCCAACAGGAGAGCATCGCTTGCTATTCAATTCGCTCTTTACACTGGCAGGAGAAAAGGAGAGATCCTAAATTTGACTTGGAAAGACACTTCAGAATCATACATCACTTGTAGAAACACAAAGAATGGTGACACATTGTCCTTCCCTTTAAACCAGAGTGCAAAAGCAATCCTGAAAGAAGCTAACAAATCAAAGATATCACAGTATGTATTCCCCTCATCAACAGGACACCACTACAAATCTGGACTATCCTTGGCCTGGAGCAGGATGAGGAATAGATTGAAGCGAGAAGAGATTCTTGATATCACATCTTTCCGATTCCATGACTTACGCCATACATACGCCTCTCATCTTGCCAGCAGTGGACTTGTGGACATCTACACTTTGAAGACACTGCTGGGACACAAGGACATCAAGCTCACAGAAAGGTACAGCCATTTGAGCAACGAAAGGCTAAGGCAGTCAACTGAGGTACTCGACAGCTTGTTCTAAGCCTAGCAAAACCTACATGATTCGGTTAGTATTCCAAGGCTTTCTTGCGCTCAAACAGGAGGGCCTTTATGTTTTACAACAACCAGAAATCGTAGGATACACATGGCAACCATACCAAGCAATCGTTTAGACGGATATCGCTGGCTGATAGAAGACAAGAACTTTGAACTCATCAAGCTCCAGCGTAAAAGAAAGGCACCCGTACGACATGAAACAGGGTGGGCCACAAAAACTAAACATCGATCATTTGAAGACATTGGATTCAACGTAAATGATAATGCGGGAGTACTCACTGGTAGAAGATCAAGTGTCATAGTGCTGGACATTGATGACAAGATTTTGTTCCCAGAAGAATATCATATACCTGAATCCTTAACTGTTAAAACCAGCAAGGGGTATCACCACTACTTCAATATTCCTAATGATGGCAAAGAATACCGAAACAGAACCATTCCATCAGAAGGTTTCGACATTCGAGGTGAAGGTGGTTATGTTGTCGCTCCCTGGTCAACACACCCTGACGGAACTCGTTACGAGGTCACCAATGCTGCTGAAATAGCTAAAGCACCCAAATGGCTCCTAGATCTTGCACTCAAGACAACCTCCAGTAAACCTAAGCGGGGTTCAGCTTCAAGTACCACAGCGATACCAACGCCCGTTGTGCTCCCAAGTAAAATCAAGATTCCGAAACAACACGAACAGTTAATCAAAGGAGGAGCCACAAGAGGCAAACGATCGGAGAAGATCTGGAATCTACTCTTGGATTTCATTACAGACGACTATTCCGATGGTGATATTTGGTCCATCTTTGAAAGAAATCCATCAGGAATCGGTCAGAAATACTTTGAAAAAGGGGGCTCACGACTAACTTGGCTCCAAAGTGAAATTGACAGAGCTAGGAAGAAGCACAAGGAAAGGTATGCTGATCCAGTTGTTGCAAAGGATCAGAAGGCTGTAAAAGAGCTTCTAAGTGACATTATGGCTAGCCTTCGTATATACACCCCACGTATCCCTCAATCACAGGAGGAAGCTTTAGAGAAGGTTGTAAACTTGTTTATCGCAATGTTCGAGGGATCAGTCACTGGCTGGTATGCTATACCGCTACCTGTTGGAGCTGGCAAGACCACAATGATACTCCATTTCATCAAGTTTCTTTACGATCATGATGCGAGTAAATCCTTCCCGATATCAGTTGCCTTCGAAAAGATCACAGAGATAGAAGATGCTTCCAGTTGGCTGGAAGATCATGGGGTGCCTGATGACTACTTCCAAAAAATGCACTATCAGGTTCCAAATCCAAAAGAAACATTCAAGACGCTGAAAGATACGCCTGTACTCTTGCACACTCACCAGAAGTTAAAAGGTTCAACATACGAGAATGATTTTTTCAGCTACAAAGGGAAGCCCAGGAGACTATTGATATTCGACGAGAGTATGTTGAATTCATTGGTCAATTCTGGAGAGACAAGTGCTATTGTGTCCTGGATTGACAGGTTTCTCAGGAAGTACAAACAGGATGATGACTTCAGTAAAAAAATAGACTCTGGAGTACACGCCTACTTTAAAGATCTTGTGAAGTTGATTGATACGAAGGAGAAGGAATTACTATCTGGAGCATCCAAAGAAATAGTGCTCCTTGTTGATACCTCCCACCTGAACATGCTTGATTATCCCCGCTTGATTTCAGCAGCTAGAATCATTGAAGCAGAACTTGGTGATAACGATTTGTTCTGGGACCTACTCCTGATTGGCATTGCTTCCGATGAATCCAGAGCTTTCACCTTGATTAAACAACAGGGGAAACCTGTATTACTTGCCTGTAAGGAATTACTGTCTGACTCCATTGAAAATCTCATAACCACTGATGCCTCCAGAGAGTTCAGAAAACTGTTCAAGTACACGACCAGAGCTGACGGTAAGCAGGTTCGTATCTATGATGTTGACAATTTCAGGTGGGACGATGAGGTTAGCATTACAGGAATTGAGCAGCCATCAGGACAAGGTACAATCAAGAAAACATTTGAAGACTACGATGGCGATGACAACGAGTATTTGAAGGCTATTGTCGAGATCGTGAAGCAACATAATGAGAACGAAATAACTGAGACTGCGATGAATGGTGGAAAGTCTCCTGGTAAACGAAAGTACCTCTTCTTCCACTCTAAGCAAATCAAATGTCTTCCATACCAGGTGATGTTCAAGTTAGCTGACGAAGGCTTGATTACACTAGAAAATGCCAAGAAAAGGCTTAAATTCGTTACCTTTGGCCGAGAGAATGCCACCAATGAGTACAGTGACTGTGATGTTGTGATCTTCATCGGGCTCAACCACAAGCCCCCACATGCAATCAGGGCACTTCTGGCAGGAGAAGGATTTACTGGTGATCCTCAAGCAGTCAAGACTGATGTGGAAACCGGAGAGCTCATTCAGCAACTTCAACAGGGAATCGGTAGAGGACAGATGAGAAAAGGCCTCAGACAAGCTGTTTATTTCTTTCATCCGAATCCAATGGAATTTGCTGGTGATATCGAAAAAGCCTTCCCTATGTGTGATTATGCTGGTTCCACAACTCTTCTACTGTCCAATGAAGAAGCTGATGCAATGGCCAAAGTAACAGGAAAGGACTTTGAATATTTAACCAAGAACCAATAGCCTTCTCTGACCGCTATGGCCTTACCCACAATATAACAAAAATGCTTATGTTCAACTGAACAGAACAGTACTTTGGCTGGCTATTGCTCAAAAGTGTGAAATTCAAATAGCCCTATAAGGGGGGTACATATGATTTCACAGTTCGCATCACAGTTATTCAAAATAGCCCCCTAGGTCAATGAAACAATAGAGTATTTGTGAACTTACCATAGCGGTCTAGAAGCCCAGGAGCGACCAAGAGAACATCCTGACCAGCTAAGCAAACTACCTCTTCAGATCATTGGAATCACTACTGTCAATGGAGACCACACAGCCACAGTGATACACTTGAGACTCCAGTTCGGTTCGGGGTGTAAGGGGGCTAAAGGGGCTGCAGGAGCCCCCAGCTCCCAATGGGGCCATTGCCCAAAGATCTGCCGAAGCCATAACAATAAACAGAAAGTGAGATCCATATGAAGCCTAAACTTTTTACGATAACTATCCAGCTGGTAATCATTAATGCACTGCTGATCCTTGGAACATGCAGCATGGCTGCTGACTCAAAAGTAACTATTGAACACAGAGTCATTGAGAAGGACGACAAGCCCCATGTTCAGCTCAAGATTGAATATCCATACATCAAAGGGAACTCTTCCTTCAACAAATTAGTCAAGGAAGACATTGTCGATCAATGCTTCTTTCAAGGTGACTATCTTGAAGAGGACTTCAGGTCAGAGTATGTTACCGATGAAGGTCAATGCCCTATGGAATATTGTCACGAGCTCAGCCTTCGCTATCAAATACACTACCAAAAGAATGGAATTGTCAGCATAGGATTCGATGGCTACGCTTGGTCAGAAGGATCTCTCCACGGCATCCCTTGGACTAAAACAATCAACTACGACCTTAACCGTAACAAGAAAGTCATCCTGTCGGATATATACAGGTTGGATAAGCTAGCAGCTATCAGTAACGAAAAGTTGAAAAGCTGGGGATGTACCTTAAGCCCCGTTGAACCTGTTACCTCTGATTTCAGCAACTGGAATTTAACCGAGAAAGGACTTAAGATAACTTGGGGTGTTTATCATCTTGGTGGTTATCCGTGTGGCTCTCCATTTGTCTTTATTTCTCATGATGAACTTGAGGGCGCTTCAGTCGTGCAGTAAAATTAATGGTATTCACCCTAACTTGATTAAAAGGAAAACAATATGAGCGCAGAACAAGATGGTTTTGATTTATATAGTGATGCTAGACTGTTTGGCTCTAACTACTCCGACGAAGACCCTTTCAAAAAGCCCGGAAACTTCCATGCTTTTGAGCCACAGTACGGGTATCCTTGGACGCAAAACATGATCGGATTTGCACAAAGGCTTTGGTCGCAGTATTTAGTGCAGTCTGAGCTAAAGACAGAAATGAGCATCTTGGCATACAAATCTATGGAACATATTGCCCAGATAGCCTTACACCCTTCTGAGAAAAGCGTTTACCGCAAGGAGATGAAATGTGAAGAGGATGTCAAGAAGCGTGAGATCGCTTTTTGTGAAGTTCTTTGGAGTTATACTGTCAGCTTAGCTTGCCAGATCTCAGCAACTCCAAAAGAGACTCAGAAGATGATTAGCTTTATTGACCAATGTGCCAAGGAATCCTTCTGTGAGCAGGTTACATTGAAAGAGCATCAGGTATCCCCTCGCCCCAAAGCAAGAGATAATATGGGAGTAAAAACCAGTATCGAAGAGCTAGAACAAAACCATATGGTCACCATGCCCTCTGGAGAAAAAATTCCCTTTGGATACATTAGTGGACAGTGGCTGGACTTAAAAATATTCATCCGAGATACCGACGAGCTATGGGAAGACAAAGGAGACGACCAAAACTGGGAGGATTTAGCTGGAAGGGCTGAGATATTCCTGGTGCGTGAGGGGTATGTAATCGGTAAGATTCTGACAAGGATTAGCTGAAGACTAGGTATATGGGCTATGGAACTGAAAACATAGTCCCTTTTTAAATGGAGGGTAGGATGGTTAGCGAATTTTTATTTTCTATAATAATCATAGCAGTATTAGGATATTTATTTAATGAGCGTGAAAAAAGGAAAACAAAGAAGCAAGAAGAAGCAGCAAAGAAGTTATTAAAAATGGGTGCTGTTTGTTTCGAGGAGGTAAAACATTCCCTGCCAAAAGGAACGACACCACATTTGATTGCTAAAGAAATAATAGAAGAATATGACCACAGTAATAAGAACTGCGGCCCAATCGATAAACTGTGGGAGGACAAAAAACATATTCAAATCATAAGTGATGCAACAAGGAGTAGCTCGTCTGAAGAATCATGGAAAGCATGTATGATACTCTATGATGGTATTGTACAAGAAGCTTTCAACTATGGCTCTTTATTGTCAAGTAACAGCCAAGAAGCGCTCCAAAAAGTTGGTATAGAGTTAATGTATCTACTTATCTGGTATATTGACAATCAGCAAGAAGAGTTCGAAGTGGAAGATCGAAATAGGTTGGCTGGATGCTTGATCAACAATGCAATTCCTGCTTACGTTAAATTATTTCTTGATAAACAATATGATAATGAGGTTGTTAAGAACAAAGCATGGGAGATAGAAAAAGTATTATATCCAAGAGCATTAATCTATGATAATTGCGAGGAATTTATGAATGCTACCTGCCTCTTATATAAAAAAGTCACAGTAATGTCTGCTTTCAGCTTTTTAGTCTTTAGAGCGTTGAACAAAACATATAGCGATATTGATGAAGAACTAATTGGGGAAAAAGAGATATTAATGTCTGATCCAACCTGCTCTCCAGATATTAAGTTTATTAGAAAAACTACCACTCAAATTGTATCTATATTAGAACGTCTGAGAATTAAAGACATATTAATAAGTTTGCAGTAAACACCCTCACTGTGCCCCTTCATGCTCTGGAGATTTGACAGGTGTTACATTACACGCCCATCTTTTCAGGACAGAACATTTATTGATAAGCCTGGGTTTTCATGAACGTAGTGTAATAGTGACTAATGATGATTCTTCAGCTTCACTTCTGATCTTATAGTTTTTTAGGACGATGGGATTTGGGTTAAGGATTCACTAGAGGTGTCGTAAGGATCACGCCCTAAATAGCCTATGTGCCGAACACACAACCAGAACCCGTGGTTTGGTGGCAGAGGAAATCTCTCTGGACAAAGGCACCCACCATACCCAAGCCACCCAGGGGGCTTCTTTTGATTCTCGAGCCATACCCCTCGCTCCACTCAAGAGCCCTACCCCATGTTGTTTTATCCAGAGAATCAAACAGTTCAACCAAAACCAGAGAACACCCTAGCAAACATACATTACCTGTCAGATTCGGGAGGAAGCTATAGGAAACAACAGCATCACAACGAATCATCACTACAAACAGGAGAGACCACCATGAGAATCTACATCAGCAACCTGACGCAATACAATCAAGGGAGACTCATTGGCCAGTGGCTTGAATTACCATGTACGGAAGAAGACATACAGGACACACTGAGCATGATCCTATGCCTGGACGAAGAGTATTTTATCACTGATTCTGAAGACATTCCTTTTGAAGTCAACGATTACGATAGTCCCTGTGAGATCAACAAGAAACTTAGAGTATACTATACGCTAGAAAGCGCTGAGAGGCTCTGTGTGGGCTTCTTACTGTCCGAAGGTTACGAGTGGTCATACAGCTTGGAGAATCACCTTGGTGTCGTTATGTATGCAGGGGAACGTCTGGAGGACGTAGCGTATTCACTTGTCGAAGAGGGATGCTTTGGAGAGATCCCAGAGAGCCTGAGCAATTACATTGATCACGAAGCGATAGGCAAAGATCTAGGGCTCGACGGGTACGTTGAGAGAGCAGAGGGGGTGTTTTATTACGCCGGATAAGCTGACATCACAGGGAAGCCACAGAGGAGACTTTCCATCTTGTCTATTTGTGGTAAGATGTAAACTATACGATCAGAATGTTTCCACAGAATATCAACGGTGAAGCCAGAGCCCAGGAAGGGCCAACAATTTAGGCAGGTTAACATGGACAGCATACGTGCTTCGGAGGCCGACACTCTATCCAGCTGAGCTACCCGCCCTTCTGCAGTTTACCTGTTATTTCAGAATCTTACGTGCGCCATCGCAACTCACACAACCCTTCCAAGACAGCAAGAG
>Ga0222693_100320_pt1 | contig 12556 bp, 14 predicted proteins | sample AntAcemetage1331_FD_179840 | JGI IMG/M metagenome (GOLD analysis project Ga0222693, IMG submission 179840) | Saline water microbial communities from Ace Lake, Antarctica - #1331 | ecosystem: Environmental > Aquatic > Non-marine Saline and Alkaline > Saline | place: Antarctica: Ace Lake... | reverse complement strand
CCCGCCACAATAGCGGCTAACTTTAGGCACTTTTCCGCCGGAGGCGGATCAGCCTCTGACTGAAAACTTAAGGCACTCTGCTCCTACATCCCCATTCCTACCTCATCGGTCTGACTGACACTTTCGTCCTGCGCTCCGGCTTTTTTCTTCTCGCCCATCATGGGAACTACCCGGTAGTCGGTACCATCGGTATATACTATAATCGCGCCCTGTTTCTTGGTATTGTAGGCTTCGAGCCCGATCTCCTTGCAGTAGTCCCAGGCTTCGATAAACTTCTTGCTCTCGCGCCCGAAGCTTCCGCCCGAGTACTGGAATACCGCGACCTTCGGCTTGACCAGGTTAATCGGCTGAATCGGGTCAAAGTACTTTCCCCCTTTCCCGAATTGGGGAGCGAGATAGATGGTGCTCTGGATGCCGCCCTTGACATTCTGGGCCATATTGCTGAAGCCTTCATTATCCATCAGACTGGGGAAGAGGAAGGAGACATCGCCGTACTGGAGTTTAACCGCGACAGAATTTACCTCATTGACATACTTACCGGTTACTCTCTCAACCGAAGGGTTCAGGATTATAGCCTGAAGTTCCTTTCCCCCGACCTGATCCGCGGGAATGATCTCTATCCCCTGGCGGGCCGCGCTGATGGGGATATCCCGCACCTTGACCGAGAAGATGAGGCGGTGATACTGGAGGAACATCTCTTCACCACGGTATAGCTTCTCCTCGGGATCCTCGGCTTCATAACCGATCGCTTCCTCAAAATGCTCGTAGAGATCCATCCGGTAAGAGAGGAGCTCATCCATATCGTCGACGACTCCTCTCTCCTGAAAGACAAACCACTGGACCGGTTGGGGGAGGTTGCAGACAAAACCGTAATAATCGTTGGGGGGGAGAATCGGCAGTTTCCATTTCTCCGCCAGAGATTCCGCCTGCGCGAGGGAGAAGTCCGCCTCCGGGTGGAGCCACTTCTCAGTCGAGATGATGGATTCGATCAGTTCTTCATGCGCTTCAGCTTCCTTCTCCTTTAAGTCCTGAATAGCCTTCTCGGTTATGGTCCGGGGATCAAACTTCAGCCTCGGATTTTCCGGTAGTGTCTTTAAGAACTCAAGCATATCCTCATCGGAGATCTTGCGGAGATAGGTCATGAATTCCATGGCTCCTTCCTGGTCGAACTTATTGAGCATGAGGAGTCGATAGTAATGAAGAGGATTCTCCCGATAGGGCGTGCCCAGAGCCAGAGCGAACTGGTTGAAGTCAAGATCGTTCGGCCCGAACTTGGATGGCGGCAAGGCCGAGTAGAGCTGTTTAATATAATAATCGTTGGAACCCACGATATAGTTTAGGCCGCCCAGGACCCGGGCGTCGCAGCTGCTGTTGATAACCGCGTCGAATGCCACGATCTTCTCTGAGAGGAGTACCTCTTCTACGGTTCTCTGACCCTGGTTGTTATAGCGGTATTGCTTCTTATAGTTGCTCCAGCTCTCGGCGCCCCCATCGATCAGGATATTATCTCCGTTAGGGGCCTCAATCAGTGTGGTCATGCCGTCATTGAAGCCCATGGATAGATAGATGACCTTGAGTTCAGGGATGCTGGACCGGACAAATCCGGTGGAGATGGTGACGATCGTGACCAGGAGTGCGGCCAGTGAGATATAGACCCGGATCCGGCATCCCCCGTCCGGCATCGAGTTCTTTACCCGGACATAGGTCATCTTTAGGGTGAGAATAATCTTCTCCCGGAATAGAAAGAAGGTTACGATTCCGTAGAATATACATAGCACCAGTGCTCCCGGCTTGGGTACCTGGGGATAGGGGAAGACCTTAGTAAAGAAGGCGTCCAGGCCGATGAAGAAGTGCATACCCAGCCAGTTGGCGGCCGTGATCACCAGTGCCACATAGATACCTATCAATGGGATGAAGCCCATCAGGGTAGCCAGCATACCCAGCGGCAGGATGATCCCGATCATGGGGATGGCGATGAAATTGGCAAATGGAGCGGCCAGCGACATCCGGTGGAAGATCAGCATAGAGATGGGGACGATACTGCACTGGATCGCCACCTGGGCGGCAATGAAAGTTCTGAGCCATTTCCCCGGGATCTTGCTGAATCGGGGCGTGAACGGAATTATCTGCTGGATAAAGAAGGCCACCGGGATGGCGATCAGCATTCCCCAGAAGAGCTTGGCTTTTAGAATCCCCAGGGGATTACCCAGGTTCATAAAGAGCAGTCCGATCCAGATAGCGATGGCCGCGGTAGCAACCAGGCTCTGGAGATTTTTCAGTTTGAAGTTGAAGAAATCCTCGAGCGGGCCGCTCAACAGTCCCAGGAAGAGGACCGCGGAGAAGGACATTAAAAATGAAGCCGAGGGGAGGATCAGAGGCCCGCCGTATCCGGGAGGGAAGAAGCAGATAATTACGATTGCCGCGAAGCAGATTGACATGAGCAGAGACTTCGCGATATTTTTGCCGAAGTAGGTGAAAAATATCAAGACGAAGCTGTTCATGGTCGCGGCCCGGAGCGTTGAGGGCCGGGCGCCGGTGATGACGGTAAAGATGATCAGGAAGAGCACCGCCAGAGGCGCCCAGATGGCTTTGGGAATCGGGGTCTGGTTGAAGATCAGCAGCAGAAGCCCGGCGATGATGGAGACATGGAGCCCGGAGACAGCGAAGACATGGGCGGTTCCGGCCGCCTGGGATTCCTTGACGATCTTTTCCGGGACACCTTTCTTCAGCCCGATGAAGATCCCGGATAGAAACCCGGACTCCGGGAATGGCGTGGTCTGGCGGATAACCGCCAGGAGTTTATATTTAATACCCATACACCAGTTAATAAAGAAGTTGCCGCCCCCGGACTTGATGATCTCCATGGTATCGAGATTCTTGGTAGTCCAGTTCTCCTTCCCCTTGATCTTCATCATGGCGAAGGTATTGATCTGGCTTAGATATTCCTTGTAGTCAAAGCCCCCGGGGTTGGAGGCTGAAGGGGGAGACCGGAGCGGAGCGATTACCTTTACCGTATCGCCGTAAGCACTGTAGTGGGAGATAGCGGGGTAGAGGTCCTCCTTGTTGAGATCCTTATCGAGGACCGTGATCAGGATCCAGCCTTTCCCGATCCGGCTGATCCAGCCGCCGTTCTGGTCCGGCGAGCCCAGTTCTTCCAGGGCCATTTCGATAACTTCGATATCAGAACCCGACGGGGCGTAATCACCTGTAGAGAACTCTTCTATAATAACTGCCTGCCTGGCGGCGTCAGGATTCGAATATAATATATCCCGCACCTTGAGCAGGGTATCAAGAGATTCTTCATCGGTATCCCACTCCCGGTTTAAGTCTGCCATCTCATTGATCGCCTGATTGATGATATCCAGTCCCTGATCTTTATTCCGCAGATTGGCTACGATAGATGGTTTGACTATCAGACGGGTATCCCCTTTCTCGGGTCTTACTTCCGGCTCCTTAACGATCACCCCATAGACCAGAGTTTGATCATTATTGCTGTCTCCGCTCCAGTGGACCAGATGGGAGTTATAAGTCTTGTCCAGCTGGACGCAGGTGAGTCCATATCCCAGAACCAGAGCGCTCACTATCCAGAAGGGGAGACCGTTGAGTTTGATGAATCTGAAGACGATCGAGATTATGAAAAGACCGGCAAAGATCGCCATCAGGTAATTGTTCAACCCCGGGTCGATCGGGAGAGCCAGCATGGCTATGCAGATCGCCGCGCAGAAGAAGATAAAGGCCAGTACCCGCGCCCGATAGAGGAAAGAGATTAGTGACGCGGCAAGGATAAATCCGGTGATGACGAGGTTGGAAGTGGAGAGTTCGAAAGTCGCGGGATGAAACAACCGGACCGCGATACCGATACAGAGGAAAGAGGCAAATGAAACAATATATGTTTGCATAGATAGTTCCCCGAAGAGTTAGTGGTTTATTGTTGGGCTATGCTGGAATAAAAGTTACGGTTGGAGACTAGATTATAATCGCGGCGATAGTTCTTATTAAAGATAAGAACCACCGCTCCGATTAAAGCGGCGATCACTAACAGAAAGACAAGTGTTTTGGCACTTCCCATAGCGGACTCCTTATTTTTTAAATTTTTCTATGAAAAATTTAAAATACCATTCTTCTCCTCGTTCCCACGCTCTGCGTGGGAACGAGGAGAAGAGCTAAAGTATTACAATTATTTAGAGTTCTTCTTAAGAAAAATCTTTAATCCCATCCTGGTCGACTACTTTATATATAATCGGGTTCGTTTGGCAAGGAGAATCTTGGACTTTAATTGCCGCCAGGGCCCGATTGACGATCGCGTCGAGTCCCTCTTCCTTATTTGTAAAGAGGGTGAGCATGGTCTCTCCTTCTTCGACCTGATCGCCTACCTTCTTAGAGAAGATGATCCCGGCGCTCATATCGAGCACGTCATCGGCCATCTCCCGTCCGGCGCCCAGTGCCACGCAGATCATTCCCATCTCCAGAGTGTCGATCCCGTGGATAAAACCGGCCCGCGGGGCTTTGACCGGAATTATGGTCCCGGCTTTCGGGAAGAGTTCCGGGTTGTCGATGTAGGCGGTATCTCCGCCCTGGGCGGCGACCATCTCTTTGAATTTTGCCAACCCTTTTCCTTCATCCAGGGCCGTCTGGGCCAGCGCTTTGCCACCCTCTACGGAATCGGCCTTCCCTCCCATCATCAGCATCATCCCGGCGATCTCCATAATCACCGTCATCAGATCATCGGGTCCTTCCCCCTTGAGGCACTGGATAGTCTCGTAAATCTCCAGGGCGTTTCCGGCGTAATATCCCAGAGGCTGATCCATGTCGGTGATCAGGGCCTGGGCCTGCCGTCCGGAGAGGATCGCGATATCGACCAGTGTCCTGGCCATCTCTTCCGCCATCTCCATGGTGCGCATAAAGGCCCCGTTGCCGGTCTTGACATCGAAGACAAAGGCGTTCGGCCCGGCCGCCAGTTTTTTGCTCATGATAGAACCGGCGATTAAAGGGATGCTGTCCACCGTGGCGATAACGTCCCGGAGCGCGTACATCTTCGCGTCCGCCGGAGCGAGAGATCTGGTCTGACCGATTATGGCGACGCCGATCTCTTTTACCTGCTGGATGAACTCTTCCTCGGTCAGCCCGACCCGGTAACCGGGGATGGCTTCTAGTTTGTCAAGCGTCCCACCGCTGTGGCCGAGGCCGCGGCCGCTCATCATCGGGACGGGCACATCGAGTGAGGCGACCAGGGGAGCCAGGATCAGGCTCACCTTGTCTCCGACACCGCCGGTCGAGTGTTTGTCCACGGTAATTTTGCCGATCGAGGAAAGATCGATTGAGTCTCCGGAGTCAAGCATTGCCTTGGTCAGGGCGGTTGATTCCTCCGGGGTCATCCCCTGGATAAAGACCGCCATCATCCAGGCGGCCATCTGGTAGTCAGGGATGGTTTCTTTGGTATAACCATCAACCATGAAAATAATCTCTTCAGGCGAGAGGGCTTCCCCGTCCCGCTTTTTCATAATAATCGCGTATGGTGTCATCTTATCTCCTTTTAAGTTATCATCTTCGGCGCTCACTTAGTGGAAATACACTAAAACTATCGCCTCTGGATAAAAAAATATTTTTTATATTATATAATATTGTTTCGCTACTTTTTTGTTGAACAAATCTGGGTCCCGATGAATGGTGAGCCCCGATTATTTCGATTAAACAAACCGGGATCCCGAAGTATTTCGGTCCCGAGATTTAAAACAACCCGGGATCCCGAAGTATTTCGGGAGAAATAATTCTGAAGTACTAAAGCAGATTTTTGGTGAAGGCCGACATTGTAAGTAGGATTATTCTTCCCCGTCAAGTGAAATTAATCCGGGATCGGTAAACCGGGGTCGAAATTAAAATAAAAGTGGAACTTAGCTTCGCAACATTTTTTAACCGCGGATTTAGCGGATTATGCTGATTGAAAGAAACAGCAATCTCCGTCCGACCACCGGTTGATTCAACCGGAGACCGGTGTTTGATCAGCGGTTTATTGTCCCGGTAATATCAATTAAGACAACCGGGATCCCGAAGTATTTCGGTCCCGGTAATATCAATTAAGCAAACCGGGATCCCGAAGGATTTCGGGAGAGAGAGAATTTCGAAGCAGTGAGTTATGCGAAATAATTTAGTTTGGAAAATCCTGTATGCTGTAATAGGATGTATGGTCTTTAATGACCTTTAACGGCCTTCAACATTTTTCAACGTCCATTATCTTTAACTAGCAAGTTGGCGCCGGCGGCGCAAACTTGCAACCCGAGTGATATAATTTTATGGCAGCAGGATTCCATTCTTTTTCTGAGCACCGTACGGATCGTGAATCTTCCCGCCAGCAGGAAAATCCTTTCCGCTCGCGGCGGTTATCTCAAAGAGAGCAATCTGTCCTCTGGGGAGGAGTACGCTCCTGGTATCCCTACCGGGGGTATGGGAGGCGGATCGCTCTTAAAACTCCTTCTCATGCTCAGCCTCTTCTTTCTTTTCCGTCAGAGCACTTTTCGATCTGGCGATTAATAATACCGGGGTTAATATTTTTTTTGATTCCGATCCTGCTCTTTCCAATCTATCCTGAAATCGGGGGCAGTCTCTATCGTGGGTTTCCATTCGCTGTCTCGGTGAACGCTCTGCGGCCGCCGTCTCCGGTCCTCTTCTTCCGGGAGATGTATGTCTTGATTCTATCCGGGGTATCGATCATCATTCTTCAGACCATCTTCGCGCTGATCTTCTTGCGCAAGAAGAAAACCAACGGCGGATTCAGCAGAGTTCCATGGGGAGAGGCAAGCGTTGTGGGAGGACTTTTATCGCTGGGAGTATTCGGGGTGCTGCGGGGATTCCAGGCATTCCCCTCGGACCATCTCTTCTTCCCCGCCCCGGCCCTGGGTGCGGCCATCTTCTGCTGGCTGCTGATAGCGGGAATTATTTTATTTCCAGCTTTCAGCCGGAAATAATAATCTGGGATAAATACCCCTGGGCCGATTCGAACGGCCGACACCCGGTTTAGGAAACCGGTGCTCTATCCTACTGAGCTACAGGGGCGTAAAGCAGCGCCTGCGACGCTGCTTTAGTTTTGAAAAAAGACTATCATTCTTAGACAAAGGCAATACCAAAATATATTTCAGCTATATCATTGAATTATTTTATTGCCCCGAAGAATTGAGTGAATATATTACACCCCCAAAATTATAACAACAAGATTAAGCATGTTTTTCAAAAACCTTCGTGACCTTCGTGTCCTTCGTGGTTTTAATTAGTTTTTTTAGCAGAGGATAGCATGAGTGAAATAGTGATTGAGGCGGTTGGGCTTTACAAAGACTACTCCGGATTCCAGGCGGTGAAGGGGATAGACTTCGAGGTAAGGAAAGCAGAATGCTTCGGTATTCTCGGCCCCAATGGCGCCGGTAAGACTACCACCATGAACATGGTCCAGGGGCGCAGTCCGCTATCCGGAGGTGAGCTCAGGGTATTCGGGATGGATATCGGTAAAAACCCGCGGCGAATAAAAGCCAGGATGGGCGTGGTTCCCCAGGAGAACAATCTGGACCCGGACCTGAGCGTGATTGAGAACCTTCGCGTCTATGCCCGATACTTCGACATTCCCAAAAAGCCGGCGCTCAGGAAAGCGGAAGACCTGCTGGAGTTCATCTCGCTCCTGGAGAAGAAAGACGAGAAGATAACCAACCTCTCCGGCGGGATGAAGCGGCGCCTTCTGCTCTCCCGTGCTCTGGTCAATGACCCGGAGCTGATTATTCTCGACGAACCGACTACGGGGCTTGACCCCCAGGCCCGGCACCTGGTCTGGCAGAAGCTCCGGGGCCTTAAGAAGGCGGGACGGACATTGGCCCTTACGACGCACAACATGGCCGAAGCGGCGCAGCTCTGTGACCGGCTGGTCATTATGGATAACGGAAAAATATTGGATGAGGGGTCGCCTCGGGAGCTTCTCAAAAGACATGTTCGCGGCAGTGTCTTTGAGTTTACCATTGGCACGGAAGGGACCGATGATCTTCTAGCGTGCTTGAATACGATCAACTACGAGACCGAGACCTCCGGTGATACCATCTTTATATATACGGACGATGCCGAATCGGTACTGAGAGAGATCTCGTCTTTTACCAGGGTGGGGTTCGTTCACCGGCAGGCCACACTGGAGGATGTCTTCCTCAAGCTGACCGGAAGGGAGCTGCGGGAATGATTGAGCTGCTGACACCGCCGCGGGTGGGGCGCCGGGCTTTCAAGGTCTGGCAGCGGAATCGGGACACCTGGTTGAAGTTCTACAAGGCGAGTCTGGTGGGGAATCTGGCCGAGCCGATCCTCTTTCTCCTGGCGTTCGGCCTCGGACTCTCCCAATTCATATCTGATATCGAAGGAGTGCCCTATATCGAATATATCGCTCCGGGTCTCATGGTGGCGGCGGTGATGAACGCGGCAACAATGGAGTGCATATTCGGGGCCTTCACCCGGATGAGCGCTCAGAAGACATATGACGCGATCATGGTGACCCCGGTGAATATCGAGGAGATCGCGGCGGGTGAGATACTCTGGGGCGCGAGCAAAGGATTTTTTTCGGCGATTGTCATCCTGGCCGTCTTGATTCCGTGGGGGTTGGTTAGTTCACCCTGGCTTTTGCTCAGTCCGCTGCTATTTCTTGTAGAGGGGTTGATGTTCGCGTCCCTCGCCCTGATCGTCACGGCCTTTTCGCCGTCCTACGACTACTTTGCCTACTACTTCAGCCTGGTGGTATCTCCCATGTTCTTTTTCTCGGGAGTCTTCTTCCCCCTGTCGGCGCTCCCGGCCTGGGTTCGGACGGTCTCGTGGTTCATGCCGCTCACGCACGCGGTGAATCTATCGAGAGGATTTTCCACGGGGGATCTTCCGGCTTCCCTTCTGCTGGACGCCGCCTGGATGGTGGTATTCACGTTGCTCTCATCCTGGCTGGCCATAAAACTGATCAAGAGACGGCTGGTTAAATAATTGAGAGCGGGGAGACCGCTTATAACCAAATGTGATCGATGTTCATTAACAAGGCGGTTTTGAGAGCAACCGCCCCGCCAGCTCCGAAACCACCCATTCCTCTGCAATCTTCTCGCTGTCGAAACGAGTGACAACCATCTCTATCCATTCTATCTTCTGCCCCGATGGTGGAATACCCGTCATGTTCGCCTTATGCGTACCGCGTAACGTACGCTGCCAGACGATAGTATCTCCTGAGTGGGTCAGGATCTCGACCTTCATAACTCGGATGTCAGGGATAGCCGAACGAAGTTCTCCGATAAATCTTCTTACGAATTGGTGGCCTCTATAATTCTTTCCTCCTGCATGGGCAACGTAATTGGCCGCAAAGATTTCATTTACGATCCTTAAGTTGCCTTTCCCGATGACCTCGTCATTCGCGAATTTAATTCGTTCTTCGTTGCTCTGAACCATGATAATCCTCATTGTATGTTTCGCAGACCATGATTGTTCTTGATCAGCATAACGAAAAGCTAAGCGGCCCCGAAAGCTTTCGGGGTCTGCTTAAGCGAGTAGTTAGAATTTTTTCGCAACTACCCTGCAAGGGAGTCCTGTCATATCGGTATAATTAACAGGATAAGTATTGGCTATAAATGTTTCACTCTCTTTGCCGTCCAATATGGCTGCCAGATTGCATAGATTTTCAATGACGAAAACTCCTGTATCTGCCAGTTCCTGATCTTTTGGCGTATGCTCTCTACCTCTGCGAACACCCGCAAAATCAATTCCAATGATTGAAATGCCTTTTTTTACCAATCCAGTCATCAGTTCGTTGCTAAGCTGTGGATGCTCTTTAAAATATATGCTATTGCCATATCCCACATCTTCGATAAATCCGGTATAAAAGGCCACAAACATATCACAAACAACTTTATCCATCGCTATGTCGGATATGGAAATTTCTCTGGCTCGTATCGCTTTCACATCAAATACGATTGCTTCCCGTTCAATATAGCTAAGCGGAAATTCTTTATTCATAACATCAAAATGAGTTCCTATGTGACCAACCAAAGATTTATTTTCATTTCCTTGTGCGTCCACAATCATCTTGGGAGTTACTTTTGTTGTAATATCGATCAACACTTTTTTCATCTCCTTGTCTGCTAATTATAACGTAGAGCTAAGCTGCCCCGAAAGCTTTCGGGGTCTGCTTGAGTACTTGGTTATATGCCTTTTAGCCAATAGGATAGTCTTTTTTTGATGAGAGATAATCGATGAGGAGTGATTTTCCCGATTGTGCCAAGAAGGATATTGCCATCGACCATCGCCAGCCGGGAGATTCTAATAACACTGGAAAATTTTAAGCCGGAGAGCCCAAAATCCGGATCTGTATCAGTTAAGACTTCATCAAATTCCGGGATTTTCTGGGATAACTGGGAAGATATCATGCAGATTAGCCAATCATCATATCGTCCAGGAGACTTACGGAGAACAAGAGAAAGACGTAGTTTTCCTGCGGTTTGGTCGGTTTGGGGAAATCTAAAGAGAACAATTTGTCCTTCTTGGGTCATTTATACTCTTCTTTGATATCTTTTACAGAATAATAAGTTTGCTCATCTTCCATGCCGCGCATTGCATGCGAAAGGGAGAATTTTGACCACTCTGATCTTTCATCAGTCTGGTTTGGAGTTTGATTCTTCTCCTCAATAAATTTCACAAAATCAAGAACTTCAACCTGAAGATATTCAGGTAGAATAGAGATATGTTGAATGATTTTTTCTGCTGTTGTCATTGGAGTATCCCTCATTCAATTTCTAAATGCCATGTACTATTTAACATACTCGATTGAGATTATCCAGTATATAACGATAAGCTCACTCGCTTTTGTCCGCATAGCGGGCAAAAGTCGAGTGTAACGACTTGTTAGTGTTTTTTCTTTTTTTTAATCTTTATTTTGCGGGTAGCGATAGCATCTTTGGCGTAAGGAATATCAGCTCGGGCCTGTAGTTTCCATTTATCGTTGGTTACGGGTTTTTTCTGAATTTCCGAAATGTCAATTTCAAATATAAAGTTTTTCTTTTCATCCGGATCAATTTCAATATCCTTGGCAAGCTCAATATCCAAAACCACTTCTTTTCCTCTATCTTCTTCCAGTTCGTACTGAGATTGGACGCTGGTAACAACGGGACATATGATTCCGGCCACCGGAGTCTGGGCGATATTCATCTCCGTGGTGTAATATTCTGTGCTCCATTCTCTGATTAGTCTAATGTTAAGCGTTTGAATCTCCTGAGAAACTTTACCTCCCGAGAGAATAAGCTCCCCCTTAATCGTGTCATCATTCGAGTATTGATCTTCTGGAAGAATGAATTCAAGTTTTGCCCCACCAAAACCGGCTTTGGCTTTTAATTCCTGAATAACCATGTTTAAGTCTCCATATATACAAACATTAACGTAGAGCTAAGCGGCCGGAAGGGACTGCCCAAAGAACTATGCTACCACGGAAAACCCCGGCTAAACGAAAGTGTTCGATAGTAGCATTCGCCCTTCCGGTCTGCTTAAGCGACTGGTTATCCATTCTTTTTGCTTATCGGTAGGCGTCTTTTCGTAAGTCCACCGTCAGGATTGAAATAATGCGCTCTTCCTTGTCAATGGTATAGAACAACCTGAATCTTCCAATCCGGTACCGCCAGGTAGCAGGGGAATAGCCCTGTAGTTTCTTGCTGTTGTTTCCCCAAAACGGTTGTTTCTTAAGCTGGGGATAGACGTAGTCCTTCAGCTTTTTCTGGAGGAAAGCAGAATCTTGAGAAGAGAGTTTCCTGAATTGCTTTAGAAATTCGTCGGTTTCGAATAGGCGGAAATCAGACAAAACGACCTCGTTTGTCTTTTGCGTCCTTAAGCCCACGTTTAATACTGCGGTTCAAGTCCACATTTTCTCTAATTTCCTCTATTTCAAATTCATCGACGAAACCTGAACTCTCCACGAAACGTAGAGCAGCGGTCTCAATGTAATTTGAAAGAGGTCGATTGTCGGATTTGGCCAGGCTGCGGAATCTGTGGTAGATATTATCGTCAAGTCTAAGTGTTACAGTTTTGGACATTTTACACCTCCGAAGGGAAAAATTCTATTGTCTACTAATAAAATACAATAGAATTCATAAGAATGCAAACGAAATAATTTTTTTGATGGATAACGCAAAGCTAAGCTGCCGGAAGGGGCCGACCAAAAAACCATACTACCCCGGAAAACACCGGCGAAGTTAAAAATGTTCGACAGTTATACCAGCCCTTCCGGTCTGCTTGAGCGACTGGTTCGCTTGTTTCTATCGGCTTTTGAGATATTTAGACAAGTCTCGATAATAATTTTCGTGAGGACCAATCATTATCAGCTCGAGATCATCACCGACGAATCGATAAGAAAGAAGATATTGTGTGGCGTGTATCTTGAATTTGTGGACAAAGATACCTCTGAGAGCACCCTTTTTCTCTTGTCCTATCGCTGGGTATTTAATGATCTTACGAACTTGATTGTCGAGAATCAGTTTTTCCTGCTCTCTAAACCTTCGTACCTTTTTTCTGAATGAACCTGATT
>Ga0222693_100312_pt1 | contig 12828 bp, 10 predicted proteins | sample AntAcemetage1331_FD_179840 | JGI IMG/M metagenome (GOLD analysis project Ga0222693, IMG submission 179840) | Saline water microbial communities from Ace Lake, Antarctica - #1331 | ecosystem: Environmental > Aquatic > Non-marine Saline and Alkaline > Saline | place: Antarctica: Ace Lake... | reverse complement strand
ACGGGCATGACTCAGATTTGCCTGTTCCAGCGTCTCTTCATTGACCTGTCCTTTAACAAAAAAGAGCAGTGGATCGTCCACCGGTTTTTCAGTGATATCTGCAATAAGAACAATGGTCGAGTCGCGGGTTTTGCTGTCTGTTCGCAGCTCTGCGAGGATGGACCGGCTTCGATGATTCCATTCGCAAAGAATAATATGATCTGTTACTTTTGTTTTGCACATACCGCGGTTCTCCTTCATTTTTTTACTGATTAATAGAGCAGCCAGGCTGGCACTAAGCATACCCAGTACACCAATGCCAAAAAACATGATAACAACTGCAACGACGCGCCCGCCAGGAGTAACAGGTGAAATATCTCCATAGCCAACGGTGGTAAGTGTCACAATTGACCACCAGATTGCACTTATAAAGGAAAGATCAGGTTCCAGCAGGGAGATGAGAACAGCGCTACCAAGAACGATGACCAGGATCACAAAAAACAGCTGGAAGACCTTTTCCTGTTGCAGAAAAATGAATATTTTTCGAAAACGTTTTGTCATTGAGGAGTACCTATATCCTGGTCTCTATTTTTTGAGAAACTTCTTTGTTCGATTTCGTACTGATAACCACCTGATTTCTTCCCTGCTGTTTTGCAAGGTAGAGTGCCTTGTCAGCTTCTGCATAAAGAGTCTTTGGAATACTGGAATTATAATCGTTTGTGCAGGCAACACCTGCTGAAATTGTGATAGAAATCTGGTGCCGGTGCTTTCCTTCTGTTGTAAGTGATGTTCTGCTGATCGTATCGCGTACACGCTCTGCAATGGCTGCGGCAGCAGGGGCAGTTGTGTTTGGCAGGAAAAAAACAAACTCTTCACCACCGATTCGCGCTACGACATCACCCCTACGGGCAGCTGACTGCAGGATTTTTCCGATATGTTTAAGCAATTCGTCACCAACAGGATGTCCGTATTTGTCATTCACACTTTTGAAAAAATCGAGATCAAATAGAATCAGCGAGCTGTTACTTTTTTCCCGTTTCCCGGTGGCCCACTGCTCATCCATACGAGCCCACAGGTAGCGGGAATTAAATAGACCGGTCAGTGGGTCACGCAGGGCAAGTTTTTCTAACTGATCCTCCCGGGAACCAATCATTGCTCCAAAAAATGAAAATGCCGCCACAGTGACCAAAAAAACATAACCATACAACAGAGGATGCCTGATGATATCTTCCAGAGGAGAAATGCCAGCAGCCAGTTCAGCCATGATAAGCAGAAGATCTATAGCTGCACCAAACAGGAAAAACTGTACAATGCGTTTATTACGGTTTGGATGATTTGCAGAGAATTCCGAATCCGCTGGCACAATTTTTCCTCCCATAATCAGTTTATTGATAAATGCGCTCATTACTGCTGCCCTCCTTCAGGTGTATTCTAAAAATAGTCCCGCCCCTACTACTATTCAGAATCTGCAGAGACCAGCCGTGGGCATCGATGATCTTCTTCACGATTGGCAGGCCAAGGCCGGTGCCTTCCTTTTTCGTGGTAAAAAAGGGATCAAATACCTGTTGTCTTGTCGAAAGTGGTATGCCGTTGCCGTTATCTACGACATCGAGAATCAGGTTTCCGGGGGATGAAAATGGCAGTGTGACTGTAACTGTCTCTCCCTCGGGAGAAGCTTCAACAGCATTGTGTACCAGGTTGACAATAATTTGCTCAAACCGTACGTTGTCAAATTTGATATCCGCTGGTTCAGGGTTAGATTTGTACTCAACAGATACTTTTTTCTTTCGGGCTGCCTCTTGTACTTTAGCAAGTGCATTCCGAACAGTTGTATTTATATTACCTCGCACTTGCATCAAGGTCAAAGGCTTGGAGAAGTCGAGCATATCCCCGGTCATCCGCTCCATCTTTTCGGTTTCCTGTATGATAAGGGCCAGTTTCAGGCTTGCCGGATCATGATCGTCCATTTTTTTTAAAATACGCCTGGCAAAGCCGCCAATAAGCATCAGAGGAGACCGCATGTCATGGGCTACTGCGGCAAGGGACTTGCCCATGACAGCCAGGTGGTTGGCCTGCGATACCATTTTCCTGGCAGCTGTGTCTCTGTCTTTTAGAGCACCGGTGAGTAGAGCCAGGCCGTTATAAAGGCAAAGAGATAACATACTATCCACCGCATTTGGAGAAAGACCCTGCCAGTGCCAGTAAATAAAGGGCAGGTAAAATACGGTAATCGTGATCGAAACCAGCAGGGCCCCACGCAAACCAAACCAGAACGCTGCCAGTACAATCGGGACACAGTAGAGTTCGCCGTAGAATACATGAAAATAATAGCGGCTCTGCTCCGTGCTGAAATGCAGCAACGTTATTCCTATTGTCAGGAGAGCAAGCAGTGACCATTTCTGTGCCAGTTTGATCGTTTGCATTATTCTTTACTTAGAGAGTGGTTTTTTATAAGAATTACGGAGGCGTAGCACTGTCATCTGGGATACAGTCAACTATTGATGCGTCCTGCTCTGCCCTCTGCATACGGCGCATCTTTCGAATTGGAGCCTTGCGATTCCTGTTCAGTTCACGCTCAACTGCACGGCCAATTCGATCTGCGCAATAATTGAGGATTGCATTGCAATTCTTCCCCCGGCCCTGGACAATAACCTCACCTCCTTTTCGCAGTTTAACAACGATAAGGCACTCTTTATCAAGTCCTCCTTTCTGTCCATTGAGATCCGTCAAGCGCACCGTAACTTCCTTGATTGAGTCACCAAATCTACCAAGGGCAAAACAAAGACGCCTTTTCATGCTGGTGCTTGTGTCTTGGTTCAGCTGCAGCTGGCGAGCCTTTATGGTGATTTTCATCAATCCTCCTTCTGTTGTGGTGGAATAATGAGTGTCAGGCCGGGACATAAAAGGGAGAGGGGAAACTAGTGGCCGTCGTTCAAGTGTATCATTTTCAATTCCTGCTAAAAAGAGTAATCATAAAAAACTATTGGAACAAGTAGATAAATCAGTTGGGACTGTTGGACAAAACAAAACCATGAGGGGTCTATGTGGAGTGGCTCAACCGGTCTTTCAATATGCCGATGAGATATTTTCATTGGGTAAAGAGTTAATGGATACTGTTCGGGGCCATCCAAAGGCAGGACGAATCTCCTTGCGGGTGGGAGGGTGGTTATCGGGCAATGAAGTAGAGCTATTTCTTGTTAAGCGGCAGGCCGAATCTGTCTTGCCCAAGGAGATGAATCGCATCATCAGCAAACAGGGAAAGAAAACTGTCATCGGCAAGATTGCAGCGAAATCCTTTACAGGAAAGAGGCCGATAATTATAGATTTTACAGCGGTAGAGACCGTTGTGACACTCCAAAAATATACAGCCCTTATCATCCGGGTGGATCATATAGACCTTTCCCTTTTTTTTATTCTCTTCAATAAGGTGTTCCAGAGATCCTTCACGGAGTTCACGCAGAGTAGCATCAACTCCCACATGACCGCCCATCTTTTTGATAAATTCAATCTCATCGGGCTGCAGTACTACCTTTTTGTACTTCTTGCAGCATGTTCCGCACTGACGACAATCCTGGAGGATTGTTTTCAAGTTGGCATTATCAGGTAGTGGTTTAGTCATTGATTTGTCCTTCTTATATTGTCCAGTACTGGTGCAGGGGGTGACCGGCCAGAATTTTTTCAGCCCGTGGAGCCGGGCAGATGCCGGGGCGTACAAAATTATCCTGGAGCAGAGCGTCAATGGTGGCAAATATTGATTCTTCAAGGCTTACCGGATTGTAACCGCCTTCAAGCACAAAGAGCAGGCGGTTGTCACATATTTCTGCGGCATGTCTGCGCAGGATATGGGTTATGGTGGCAAACCAGTCCGAGCTGAGAACTGTTTCACTGATGGAGTCGTCTTTGTGGGCATCATATCCTGCAGAGACGAGAATAAACTGTGGTAAATACTGTTCCATCAGTCCCTGAAGGGTGCGTCCGAGCAGGTGGGTGTATTCGGTATCGCCAAATTGTGGATGGACCGGAAGGTTGATGGTAAATCCTTTTCCTTCTCCCGTTCCAATTTCATCTGCTTCACCGCTGAAGGGGAACAGTCCTTTCTGATGAATGGAGCACAGTAGGGTTTTATTGCTCTCGTAAAAAATTTCCTGGGTGCCGTTTGCGTGACGTACATCAAAGTCAAGAATTAGGATACGCTGCAGACCATAGGTCTTGCGCAGGTATTCAGCGGTGAGTGCCACGTTGTTGAAAACGCAGAATCCCATCCCACGGCCAGGTGTTGCATGATGTCCGGGAGGACGGACCAGGGCAAATCCGTAATCAATATTTCCTTTCATTATTTGATCAACGAGTGAAAAACAGCCTCCGGCAGCAAGTCGTGCTGCCGGAAGTGTGTCTTCCATCAGATAGGTGTCTTTGTCATAGGAAAAAGGATCTGATTTGACGGAGTGTTCCCGTAACTGCTCCATATAAAATGGTGAATGGACGGCATGGATTTCAGAATCACTGGCCTCTCGTGGAGCAATATGGATAAAACAGTCATTGATCAGCTTCTGTTGCAAATGTATGTATAGTTTGCGTATTCGATCGGGGTTCTCCGGCGATGCCTGGGGAATGGTATGATAAAGGTACCTGTTGTCAAATACTAGTCCGAGTTTATTCATAATGAAATTGATATATTGGGTGGGTCAAATACTTTTCTGAGGTTAAGCGGTAAAGGTGTCCGGTGCGTTTGTCGTGTCGGTCATCATAGACAAGGGATTCAATAAGTTCAAACCCAAGCTTGTTGAGACAGCGTTGCTGAGCTGTATTGTTGATATCAGTGTACATCTCGATGGAGGAAACATGGAGGCGATCAAGGATATAAATAATAAGAAATTTCTGGATTTCGGTACCATATCCCTTACCGCGTTCCTCAGGCAGGGCAACTTTCAGTGCCATTGTCACACTGTTGCCACTTCCCGAGGGTTGCCAGTAATGAGCAGTACCAATCGGCTGTTCCCTGTCTTTTAATCGAATACAAAACATTCTCTCTTTATCGTTCCAGAAGACATTAGAGTCCAGCTGTTGACGCATTTGTTCAGCGTCATACTGTTCGGGGGTCAGGTAGGAACCACAGGCCGTTTCTGAATTACTCCAGGCCACAATGGTCGGGATATCAGCTTCTTGAATTTTTGAAAGAGCCAGTCTTCGAGTATAGAGGGTGTTGCCGTAAAGACTCATATTTGTTCTTCGGTATGTTGTGTCGAACCCTTGGATATTTGGGTTCGACACAACGGTTTAATCCTTACATGTCATTTACTGCAGTACTCAGTTCTTTACTGGTAGCTGCGAGACTGTTCAGGGCTTCAATGGTTGTATCAATAGAGAAGTTGACTGCTTTTGTGGACTCTTTGTTTTCTTTGGAGGATTCAACCACACTTGTTATCTGTGTTTTTACATCTTGGCCGTTGTCACTGAGAATATAAGCTTTTTTGTCGAGTTCACCAACTGCACCGGAGATAGTCACAATGCCGGTTGAGATTTTTTCCATGGCTTCAAGCGCTGTCTGAATAACCTCACTACCATCACCAAGCATCTTCATACCGTCTTTCATGGCCACAATAGTATCTTTGGATTCATGCTCTACTTTTTTGACTATATTGGCAATATCCACGGCTGACTTTGATGAATTTTCAGCAAGTTTTCTGATCTCATCTGCAACCACTGCAAAACCGCGTCCGGCATCTCCAGCCCTTGCTGCTTCAATTGCAGCATTAAAGGCGAGCAGGTTTGTCTGGGAGGCGATATCCTTGATGATATCCACAAAGCCTCCAATTTTTTCAAGCTGACTTACCAGATTGGCAACCATTTCATTGGAGCTTTCCATTGAATCGTTGATGGCCACCATCTTCTTTTCGGCTTCTGCTCCTGCTTTTTTACCCTGTTCTGCATCTGCAGAAACACCGCTTGCCATTTCGCTCGACTCGGTGGTGAGTTCCACCATTTCTTTGGCAAAGTCCAGCATACCATCTATGGTTGTGGAGGAATCATCGAGCAGGCCAACTTCTTTTTCGATGATTCTATTCATCGCTTCCATATTGCTTGTGGCATCTTCCATTTTTAAGAGGGAGGTGGAAACCAGTGATTCTACTTCGGTCGATGCCTCATTGATCAGTCGTTCCACTTCAGCTTCTGCTGTTACATCAACGAGATATTCCAATCCGCCTTTAATGTTGCCCTTGGCATCTTTTATGGCCACACTGGTGGCCTTGATGGCGATATCTTTGCCATTTATATGAGCAACATTGTGTCCATTGATTGTCTTGTTTTCACGGATTGCCCGTTGAACTCCGCATTTGTCAGTCTGGCAATGATCTGTCTTAAAGAGATCCCAGCACTTTTTACCAATGGCCTCTTCCACGGTCATACCGGCAAGAGCAGCACCTGCAGGGTTAATGTAGGTAATGTTATGGTCAAGATCAACGGAGTGAATGGAGTTTGGAATAACGTTAAGGTTTTCTATTTTTTCATTGGCCTCCTGCCGCTGTTTTGCCTCATCGGTGATATTCAGCACAAATTCAAGGGCACCTTTAATATTGCCCTTGGCATCTTTAATGGGGGCTCCTGTATATTTAATTGGCATGATCATACCATCCTGCGGTCTGGCTATTGTTTCTTCACTAATAACTTTGTCCTCACGCATGGCACGCCCTACGGCACATTTCTCCGTCTGGCAGTGGGCGGTTTTGAAAAGTTCGTAGCATTTCCGGCCAATAGCTTCGTCCGGGCTGAGTCCAACAACTCCGGCTCCTGCAGGGTTCATATAGGTGACGTTAAATTCTGTATCAACGGACATAATTGGAGTGGGAATCACGTTGAGATTATTAATTTTTTCATCCGCATCCTGCTTTTGTTTAGCTTCTTCGGTGATATCCAGAATATATTCCAGCGCACCTTTAATGTTTCCTTTGGCATCCTTGATTGGTGAACCCGTGTATTTTATGGGCACAATTACGCCTTCAGCAGGCCGTGCAATGGTCTGTTCCGAAATAACCGAATCTGTTTTCATGGCACGGTCGCAGGCACATTTTTCAGTCTGGCAGTGCGGAGTTTTAAAGAGATCAAAACATTTTTTACCCACAGCTTCATCCGGGGTCAGCCCTGCAACAGCGGCACCTGCGGGATTCATAAAAGTCACATTGAATTCGGTATCAATGGACATAATAGGTGTGGGAATAGTATTGAGGTTATTGATTTTTTCATCTGCGGCCTGTTTCTGCGCGGCCTCTTCCGTGACATCGAGGATATATTCCAATGCTCCTTTGATGTTTCCTTTCGCATCTTTAATTGGAGAACCCGTGTATTTTATGGGTACAATTACGCCTTCTGCGGGCCGTGCAATCGTATGCTCGGTAATAACCGAATCAGTCTTCATGGCACGGTCGCAGGCACATTTTTCGGTCTGGCAGTGAGGTGTTTTAAAGAGATCGAAACATTTTTTTCCAACAACTTCATCCGGAGTCATCCCTGCGATAGCAGCACCAGCAGGATTCATAAAGGTCACATTGAACTCTGTGTCAATGGACATGATTGGAGTCGGGATGGTGTTAAGATTGTTGATCTTTTCTTCAGCAGCCTGTTTTTGCTGTGCTTCTTCTGTAATATCGACGATATATTCCAGTGCGCCCTTAATGTTTCCCTTGGCGTCCTTGATTGGTGCTCCGGTATATTTAATGGGAATAATCACGCCATCGGCTGGCCGTGCAATGGTTTGTTCCGAAATAACCGAATCGGTTTTCATGGCACGGGCACAGGCGCATTTTTCAGTTTTACAGTGGGGTGTTTTAAAGAGGTCATAGCATTTGTTTCCAATCACTTCATCGGGATTTTTTCCGGCAACAGCTGCTCCTGCAGGATTTATAAAGGTGATGGTAAATTGTGTGTCAATCTCCATAATGGGTGTGGGGATAACGTTCAGGTCTGTTTCCATCTGCCTGAGTCGTGCATGCATCTCCTTGACCATTGTGATATTTGCCATGGAAACCAGTGTCCCCTTTTGGGCGGGCATGGGGGTGGCCTTTGAGTGATACCAGTTGGCCATACTGCCTCCATTTGTATAGAGAATTTCACCCTCTGCTGCTTTTTTTATCCGTTTTGATTTTATTATGGGGCAGTTTTTGGTACCGCACAGCTGGGAGGGACAGGCTTCTTCGCAGGTGAGTTTATTGATGACCTGAGCAGACTTGAGGTTGAACTCCTGGAGGAAAGCATCATTTGCCCAGGTGATCATCATATCATCGTTGACGAGGTAACTTGGGTCCGTTAGCAGGTCGAAACCTGTTGTATCAATTTTTGTTTGAGATGCTGTTGCGGTGGCCACTACTTTTCTCCTTGTTGAGAATCTGTTAACGAATCAGTGGTTTTATTGGTATCGATTTCTGGTTTGGAAGTCGGGGGGGGCTGGCGAAGATGGTTGCGTATTAAGTTAGAGGTGTTTACGACAAGAACATGCTCCTTTACTCCAAGTTCACCGACAAACTCAATAAGGTGATCGAGGGTATCTTTCCGTGGTTGTAATTGTGGGTTTAATGAGGGGGTTGGGTGGAACTGTTCCTGCTTATAAATTGTTATTATTTTATCCACCTGGAGTGCGATTACACGATCGTTATCGCTGCAGATAATCAATCTGGAACTTCCATTGTTCTTATTTCTTTCAGGATAGCTATAAAAGGCGCGCAGGTTAATTACTGGGATGATAGCCCCTCGCAGATTGATAACCTCGGAGTCAAAACCAGTGGCTGAGGGGATGGCAAGGAGTTCGCTTGGTTCAATAATTTCCTGTACATCCTTTAATTCAATAGCAAAATGCTTACTGATTGAGAAGATAAGATAGCAGTTTTCGGTGATCAGGTGCCTGGCTTCGGCTACAATTGCTTCTTCTTCCTCTTCTCCTTCAGATTTAATACGTGCCATGGATTGTAGGCGTTCTATCTGGGAGGCAATAAGGTTGTCTACATCGAGAAGCATTATATTGCGATTGGGTTGTGGTTCGTAGATTCCTGTCACGGACTGTTCTTCCTGAAGAGGCATTGGGAGAATTTTTTCGTTGGTAATGGTGAGAATTTCCCGAATATCATCTATTACTATGCCGAATGTCAGTTCGTCGGTGGCCATGATCAGGATACGGCTTAATTCATTATTTTCATCTCGTGTTTCAGAGCCTCCCTTGAGAAGGGATCCTGCACTCATAACCGGGATTGTATGTCCTCGTAGCTGTAGAGCACCTTCCAGGCATCCGGAATTGAAGGTGCGGTCAATATCTGCAAGAAATGTAATTTCCCGTGAGTTTTCCACTGGAATTCCATACTCCTGCTCATCGGATGTAAAAATTACGTACCGAGAGTACGAAAAATTTTCGGATGTTTGGGTCTGGGAGGTGGTGGCAATACCATGATCATCGTCAAGAAGAGCGCCCTCTTTGAATAGGCGTTCCAGGTCAAGGACCTCAAGGGTTCGATGTTCCTTTTTAAGTGTGATCAGGTCAGATATTACATAATCTTCAGATTGTAGAGCTGGCTGGATGGGAAGAAGGAGCGATTCATCTACTCTTAAAACCTCCTTGATATCGTCAAAGAGTAGTCCAAAGCGCTGGTTTGCCAGGATGATTACTGCAATTTTGGCATCATCATCATAGTCAGAGTTCTTGAGACCCAGTCGCTTCTTCAGGTTGAGTACCGGAATAACTTCATCGCGCAGATGCATAATGCCTTCGAGGAAGGGAACGCTCGCCGGTAAGGGCTGGATTGTTTCGGTAAGAGTAGTTGCTTCCGTCACATTCTCTGCTGCAATGGCAATTTCAAGCCCCTGGTTCCGGTCGAGGAGAAACGATGCATAAAGTTGTTCTGCCATAATTACTTCACTCCTTTATAAAACGTATTGCCAAGCATTTCCTGACAACAATGTAGTACCACGATGTGGGTAAAGTTTGTTGATTCAGTATGTTATCCAGAAGCAAGTGCTATGCCAGCTTGCGTGAGAATCTCTATTATTATTATATTTACTGATATCAACTGATTACATCAGGTGGCACTTTATTGCTGGTCTCAATGCTATTTAATCTGTCCACAAAAGTAGATTCTGTCTGATTTTGTAGACAGCTGTTTTTAGATGTATCTTTGATGGCCTGACTAAAAGTGTATCATAAGTGAGATGTTAAATACTAATGATATTTTGACAAATACAGGGAGATAAGGAGAGGTGTGTGTGTTATCGCACGTTTCGGTAGAAGGTTTTATTTGTTAGAGGAGAAAGGGGGAATGTGGCAGGTGAGTTACGGATTGGTGCGTAATGTGGTACCTCACTTACATGTAGAATGCAGGTGAGGTACAATGAAGGGGGAATTTATTCCATCCAGGTGGAAAATTCTTCAGGCGCCATTCGTTCGGTACGGTAGGCGTTTATAGGGGATTCCATATCGGGATACCCGACAGAGAGTCCAAGGATTAACCGTTTGTCGGCCGGAATGCCAAGAAACTCTTTAACTTCCTTTGCGTAATCAGTGGCAAATGCCTGGGGGACAGTGGCGAGTCCTTTAGCGTGAGCCGCAAGCATGAGATTCTGGGCAAAAAGACCAATGTCAAAGAGAGACCAATCACTTAATGAGGCATCCTGAAACAGATATATGGCATGGGGCGCAAAATAAAAATTGAAGTTTGTTTTTTTGGCTTTGAAAATCATCTCGGGTGTGCCAAGATCCACGCCGGTGAGTTCCATACGCTTGGCAAGGAGATGCTTAATGTTTTTCTGTTCTGCTTCGGGCCAGGAAGTGGGAGCGGTCAGATCAGGGCTGGCTTCTTTTTCGTCATTTAAGAGGCCGACCAGCATTTTTGAGAGTCCCTGCTTTTTATCGCCGGAGAGAATTATAGCCTGCCAGGGCTGCGAATTCTTGTAAGATGGGCTCCATCTGGCTATTTCAATCAGTTCTTCCAGATCTTTTCTGGGAATGGGGGCTGTTGTAAATTTTCTTATGCTTCTACGGGTTTTAATGCATTCCAGAGTATCCATGGCAAGATATAAGTATTAGGCTGAAGGAATCTTAGGCTGAAGACTGAAGGGAGTCATATGATGATTGTCTCCTGGGCTTGCAGCTGTGAGGTGCTCTATTTTCAATTCGATATAATAGGGATAAAAGGTTTGTATTAAAATGTCCAAATATATTTACCTGATACTTTCAAGAGATTCCAATGTTTAAACAGTGGCAGAAGTGGAGAAAGAAAAGCAGGTATCGTGAAGTATCGCGGGTTTGTGTTCCATTAGTTACCGGGATGGCGGCGACAACCGTTATGGAGTTCACCGATCGGATTTTTCTATCCTATTATAGCATTGACGCACTTTCTGCAGTCGTTCCGGCCGGAGTTACCTCTTTTCTTATTCTCTGTTTCTTAGGCGGTGTTGCCGGATATATTTCTGTGTTTATAGCTCAGTATCATGGCGCGGGCAGACCTGAAAAAATAGGAGCAACCCTGTGGCAGGGAATATTCTTTACACTTCTCTCCGGGGTGATTCTTCTTCTGATTGCATTCTTTGTAACCACGCCACTTTTTACTCTTGTCGGCCACAGCCCTGAGGTTCGTATTCTTGAAGAACAATACTTTATAATCCTCTGTCAGGGTGGTGTGCTTCATGTGGCCATCCAGACCTTATCCGGATTTTTTACCGGCAGGGGGATGACCCGGCCGGTGATGCTTGCAAATATTGTTGGAATGGTGGTGAATATTCCGCTGAACTATGGGCTGATTAACGGGGTGTGGGGCTTGCCAGAGCTTGGTATTCGTGGAGCAGCTATTGCCACGGTTGTTTCCTGGGGAGTGGTTGTTCTCTGCCTTGCGCCACCGATTTTTTCAAGGAATTTCAGGAAACAGTTTAAGCTTCTTGAGACCATGGTGCCCGATCGGGATATTCTGCTTCGATTGCTTCGCTATGGAGTACCCGGTGCCCTGCAGTTTAGTCTCGATATTTTCGCATTCACCTTCTTTATTCTTATCGTTGGCCGAATGGGAACGGTGCCTCTTGCAGCATCAAATATTGTTATTTCAATTAGTTCTCTGGCATTTATGCCTGCTCTTGGTTTCTCATTTGGGATGAGTAGTATGGCTGGACAGGCTCTCGGCAAGGGAAAACCTGAGGAGGCACGTGCTGCTGCCTGGAGTGGTATTCATCTCCTTATACTCTATACACTGCTGCTCGATATGATTTTTCTCTTCTATCCGGAAGTGCTCATTTCATTTTTTATGGATAGGACTGAGATGGGAGAGAGTTATGGCGATATCCTGCAGATGGGATCCACAATTCTGCGACTGGTCGCAATGTATATCCTTCTCGATGTTTTTTATATGATATTTGCTGCAGTTCTGAAAGGGGCAGGGGACACTCGATTTTTGCTCTGGGCCATTGCAGGGGCATCACTTGTTTGCATGCTCATTCCTCTATATGTCGGGATCAACTATCTGGGCATGGGGATCTATATGGCCTGGGGATGCATCGTACTTTTTATTGCAACTCTTACTCTGTTAATATCCCTGCGCTATCGCGGCGGAAAGTGGGAACGGATGCTGGTGATAGGGAAATAGCTGAAAATCAGTTTGTTGCAGGAGGTGTGATCTTCCTTCAGCTTTGGCCTGGTACAAGGCCAAAGCTGCAACAGAGATCAACTCATCGGGGGACTTGATCTTATGACAGAGTTGGGAAGCAACTCCAATGGAGACGGTAACTCGTTATTTTTGAAATAAAAATTTGTACTGAAAGGTTTCAGGGTTGAGCCAGTCAAGAGTTCTGGTACCGATCTGAGCAAAGGGATAGCCAAAGGTATTA
>Ga0222693_100310_pt1 | contig 12959 bp, 9 predicted proteins | sample AntAcemetage1331_FD_179840 | JGI IMG/M metagenome (GOLD analysis project Ga0222693, IMG submission 179840) | Saline water microbial communities from Ace Lake, Antarctica - #1331 | ecosystem: Environmental > Aquatic > Non-marine Saline and Alkaline > Saline | place: Antarctica: Ace Lake | collected... | reverse complement strand
CAGCATGCTGCAGAACTAGCAGCAGAACTGGCAGTAGCAAAACAAAAACAAAAACGAAGATGCAAGCCAAAACACCGGAAGCGGTTAAAAAAAGGACATGCAACTTTCTAACCGGACACTACTGAAGCCAACACGACTATCTCCAAACTCGGTTTTGACGTGCTTCTTTTGCAGAACAGTCCATTTCTCATGCAGGGTTTTGAGCGAGACCCTTGGAGAAAGTTTTTTCGCAAGTGAAATCTTTACTTTGTCCGGCATGTATTCTTTTACTTTAGCAAAACTTTTTCCCAGATCTTCCCCAAGAACTTTTTTGTATACCAGCGTATCGTTTGATTGATCCAGGCTCAAAACAAGTTCAGTCAGGGTATCTCTGGTATTTGTATCCATACTTTTAAAATTTAATTCTTTTTGGAACTTTTTGAGAAGATCTTCACCAGATACGCTGGCCAAGTTTGTACGCTTGTAGGAAGTCATTTCGAACAAATCCTTCCGTATCTTTTTTGCCTTCAGGGGAAGATCTTCAAAATTGCCTTCATCCATTGACTTGAGAACCTGGTTAAACTCGTCTTCAGGCAGCATGCTTTTAAACAGCTTCTTTAACAGCAACACAGGATCGTCTGCACTCCCATGAAATAAAACTGCAATACTATCCGCTACATCTTTTCCGACCTCTTTACGAATGGCTTCCAGTAATTCTGCTTTTTGAAATCCGTTCAAATGTGATGCATATTTCTTAATAGCGTCGTACATCTGACCAGCTTTCTTAGGATGATGCTCAACCACTGAAGCCATCACTTCAATATGTTGCTGCAACTGTCGCTGTAAAATTTGGTCTTTCGCAACAACTAATCCACGTGTATCCATGGCTGCATCGCCAAGCAAATCGCGTAAGGAGGCATTTTTGACCAGGTCTGTATCACCAATGGGTATTTTCGATCCTCCTACAACTAGTAGGGAATCATCAGGAAGTGTTTTTTTCAGATTATCTGTGGCCACGTTAATCCTGTCCATATACTTCGCCTGGAGTGCCCGGTTTTTAAACATTTCAGTATCCAAAGACTCTATCCGATTCCACTTCAAGTCTGCTGCAGCACCTTCAGGCATATTCCTCAATTCAAGAAGAATCTTATCATGCTCATTCATGTGGAGATCCAACAATGAGTCACGATGTTTTATCATGTCTTGCATTTCATCCATGTAATCAATCGAATCCTGAAGTCTGAATTTGCCCTGCCCGCGGGAAAAGGCTTCATAGCGAGCAGCACCAGGACGCGTGTACGCAGCATTATTCAGCTTTGCAATCGCTACAAATTTCTTATCAGTCATCTTGGGTGAGTGTGCATCGCCCATGAAATCAATATCGTTTTTAGCGGTCCAGTCTGTACGATCTGGAATATACTCGTTGTCCAACCCCTTCAGCCGCTGAGTAATATCGTCTTCGTATGTGGTTTTCATCAGCTGCACTTCTTCCGGTGTGGTCGCACCGGTAAGGTAGTCCGAATCCGTTCCAGCTTTAAACGGTTTAAACTTTTCCGAAGGATTTCTGGCTTGCACTTTCAAATACACCCCTGCTTTTTTCGCTGCCTTCTTCGCTGATTTAATACTGAATTCTACAAATTCCTGCTGACAGGCCTGATAAACTCCGTCCTTAATTTTCCTATTCATGGCTAGCAAATTAATATCGAAGTTTTCAGACAAAACCATGACTATTTGCTGTTTTGTATAGTACCCCTTGGCCAGAGCAAAGGCATTGGCTGCCTCTTTGCTTAGACCTTTAGCATTGGCTACCTCTTTGCCTAGAGAGACAGCATTGGCTGCCTCTATCAATGCCTGATTCCAGGCCAGAGCATGTGTCGCCGACAGTGCCAACAAAAACACTACAAAAAGTACCATTCGGATTTTCATGTCATATTTACCATACTGATAGCCATTGCCGGGATAAACCCATTATTGATTCTTGTAGTTTTTCTGGTGCGTTGGCAATTAAGGTGTTGAGAATTTCTTTTTTGGTTGAAGCAAAAGGGGGTTCCATAATACGTAAAGTTGACGATCCGCTACTAATCTCAAGAATTTTTGCCAGCTTGCGTGGAGCAAAAAAAGAACCGACTTGTCGTGCCGAGTAAATTTCCGCCAGGCGAATATCTTCTACCCCAGACCAGTCCAGAAATTTTTTGCCAAAGAGTCCAGTAACGGAAAGGCCCTCTGCGTTAATCATCAGCGTTTGTATATCAGTTGCCGTAACAAATAAAGCCATCACCAGGTTACCGAATGATACCCAGAAAACACCCATGAATAATCCCATCTGCACATCTCCCAATACAGAAGAAGTCTGGAAATATGTAGCCAGCAACGAATCCAGAAGTGCCCAAGTGAAAAAGACTGAAATGCTTATTACAATGAAATCCCAGAGAATCATCCCAGAGCGTTTACCAATTTGAATACCATTTGTTGGAAATGCATACATTCTGCGCCAGACAAGTAGACCAAAGAACAGAAAAATTCCGCCCACCACATTGCGACTTACCTTAAGAAATTCAATTTCAACCTGTACTGAGGCATAATCAGATTTGATATACTCACTAATAATTATGTTTCCGTACTGAAAGGCAACACCATCTGTATCGGTTAAATGGCTTTTTTTGAAAGTACCCCATTCCTTCTCAACCTGTATATCATCCAGTCGACTTGCGAGCTTTTTTTTCTGGTTCCAGGAGGCCCTCCTAATCATATGTTTTATCTGTCCAAGAAGTGCAGGAAAAGCGGCCAGGGTTTGCTCTTGTATAATCGGATAGCCATAGGGGTTAGTGGTCGTTGCGACCGTTGAGTTCTTCGCTGAACCCACCCCCTGTAATTCTTGAAGATACTGGATTAAATTTTCTTCAGTAGGATTCTCAGGAGAAACAATTTGGGGTTTTGTTTTGACCTCTCCAACAAGTGATTCACTCATTTTGAGATACAAAAAGTCCTTTTCTACCATTTCTGTGTGGTGGGTATTCAACGGTAGAAAAAGCAACACCAACCCGGCAGGAACAAGGAAATAAGCCATCCAGCGTTTTAACAGATTAAGCATAAGAAAAATTCCTTCCGTATTAAGTAAACTTAAACACACTCCCTCTTATGGTTATTTTAGCTGTTGAGTATGAGCTTTTGTATCAATAATTTCAAATAAATAATCTACAACATCCCAAGTTCGAGGCGGATATCTTCATTGGATATCTGTAGTGATTTTATTTCTGCAGAGTCAAGCTGAGCAATAATCCGTAGGAATTGTTGAGTGCAAACTTCATCCCAAAGGTCAGGGCGTCTCTCCCAGCGATCAATAATTGCCTGCGGTGATATTGTCGGTTTTGTCTGTTTTTGAGCAAAAAATATCGCGGCAGATACCAACCATGTGTCAGCGCTGTCCAATGCGGATTGCAGGCTAAATTGAGAAAATGACGGAATAAGAAGCGACCCTGTTGACGCAGTATGCTGAACGTGTCCTTCTACAATCAACAAGTTACAGAATCTATCGAAACTAAGATCATCACTTATTGGAGCAACTTTTTTGTACGAATCAGGATTTTCAAGAAAACGTTCCTTAAACAGAGGAAGAACATCTGCACATGTCCTTTTCTCATCACCAACCATAAACTGTGTATTCCCTTGGTTTATAAGCTTGAGCAGCTGGTTCCGTTTGTTGTCGAGGGTCGTATAAAACGCTTCAACAGGTATCTCCACCTCATAAATCTTAGGGAAAAATCTCAGGGCCTCGACAAACGCCCCCTGCTGTTCCAACTCTATCACTGTATCGTATAAGCTGCTGTATGGTGGCGGTGAGTAATCGTCTTGCGATGGAGGAGATTTCGCAAACGTAAGGCTGGGGGAAAACAGTAGAAAAGTACAGAAAAAAAAGTGCCCAGCTAATGCTAATAGCCTGTAGTGGTAAATCTTCTCAGCAATATTCATAATCACCTCAGTACCTATTGTTTTTTATCGTTCGGACCATCATATAAGCTTATTTAATTTCTTTTTATTGTCATCTTTTCTGGGATGCCATCACTGCAAATTCATCCCAACTTTCAATAATCTCTCAGCTGTACGCCCCTGCTGATCTTGAAGATCGGGATTTACGCCAGTGGACAGCAGGGCCTTGTATACACTTTCATGGCCATTCGCAGCAGCATAATGCAACGCTGACCATCCCAACAGCAGGTCCTGTAGATCTGGGTTCGCACCAGCTGCTACCACTATACGTACCGATTCAATATCACCGAGTTTTGCTGCCCGCATCAGAGCGGTCACCCCATCTCCTGAAGTTAGATCGAGAGTAGTTCCAGCAGCCACCAGGATTTTCACATTATCACTCTTCAAACCGATCACTGCTGCACTAAGGGGTGTCATCCAGACATGGCGACCTTCTTCGGGAAGGTATATTTCACCGCCATGATTTGGGTCAGCCCCATGTTTGAGCAGTATTTGTACCATCTGCGCATCACTCCTTGTTGCGGCGGCAGTAAGTGCAGTTTGATAATTAATAATGGTTTCGCCCTCTATGTCTGCACCAGATGCTATCAGCAACGCAACAGTTTCAATTCGGCCATGGTTTACCGATGTCACCAATGCTTTGGGAGAGATGGCAATTCCATGGCGTTTTGCTTTGAGCCGTTCCCTCAGTCCAGTTAGATTATCTGATTCAATATAAGCAATCAGAGTGTCGCTCCAATCCCGCGAAGCGTCTTGGCCGATGTCTTGAACAGCACGCGCTGTTATGCCAAAAGAACTCAGCCCAGCTATTAACAGAGACAGAAATGCCAATCCCCACCAAATCGATACAAAGCGGTATACACGGGGATCGGGGTCTCTGTACGCAGGAACCTTACGGATGGCCAGATAATTAAGCAACGCAATGACTGCAGCAACTACGGCAATTAGGGTACTAATAATCAAATCGTCAAAACTAAAGCTACTAAAAGCTTCACCAAGGATGGCGCTGTTACGCTGAGTGATAAACGCCTGCAGCAAAGCTATACTCCCCACAACAAGGACATTCATCCAGGCGAAACGGATAGAACGGCAGAAGATAAGATAGGCAGAAACGATCAATACCGTAGGGAAAGCAGCCAAGGCCAAATGATTTAGGGTTGAGACAAACGCTTCGCCAAAACCGGCGATCCATCCAGTCCAGCCAATGAGTAACAAGGGTGGAAGAAAAAAAATTACCCACGCAGAAGTACGGAACACTGAGGCAGCAGGACGGCTCCGAATGGAGCAATGCCAGAAAACAAGGCCCAATATTACTGTTCCGGGGTAAATAAGGACAACGACTTTATAGGTCCAGTCGATGCCACTACCGTAGCCAACGGCTCCAGAGAAGAACATGAGCAAAAAGGCTAGGAGTAGAGCAGTAAGCACTGCGATGATTCGCCACACTGACTGGCCAAATCTCATAAGTATGCTCCTTAAATAGCTGGATACAATGGAATACGTACTTCAATCATTTTGCTTTCGGGCTTTATGTCAAAATAATTGCTCTTACCATAGCATCCAGAAGTCATTCCACTCACACCTTTCACAGAGTTATGCTCAATCTGATAGATACCGGGGGCAAGCAGGATGAGCCCTTCCGGAAAGTCATTAAGTTTTAACTTTCTTTTTTCTTTTTCAACATACTTATACTGGCTGGCGGTATCTCCTGCCCAGCGTGTGATAGTTACCCCTTTATCCTGAGAGTGTTCCTCGTAGCGTATGAGTGTTATTGAACGTACGCGATCAAAGGGCATGATGGCTTGATTCGAGATATTGATAAAAATTGGTTTAATCAGACATGTGCTTTGCATGCCTTTCTCCAACCCTTTACCAGTATAGTCAAACTCGGCCAGTTTTTGCCAAGGAGCTGGGAGCTGTTTCCATTTTACTGCTCGGGCCTTGATAGTATAATGGCCAGGATTCCAATCTTGTGGGGCTATCCAAATGCTGATACCAAGATTGCCATTAACTACCTCCCTGGTGCTCTGTTTGAGAAGTTTACCATGAGAAGAGGGATGGTCCCACCGACCGGGTATACCGGCCGCGCTGGAGACATTCTTAATGGACCGATCGTCACTGGCCGGATCGATGATAACCCCAAAGTTTCCCGGAGGAATAGGGTCTAACCTGTCACCATAATTCAGTATCACACCAAATATTCCCTGAGCATTATCATGAGAGACCAGCAACTCAATACGAGACAAATCGTTAATCGTATCAATCTCGGGAACAACCATCTCGATAATAAGGGCCTTTACTTCCTCTTCGTAATCGACACGGACAAATTCCATGGCTACTACTTCGGTCAGCCGTCGACTCATAGAACAACCAAGCTCTGCCCAGCAAAGAAACAGAAATGTTACCCAAAAACATACTGCTACTTTACTGTTTCCCATACGAAAAGCCTCCTCCTTGAGAGATGCAATATGCTTTGTATTTGCCGTTACCTTCAGTGACGATCTTGTTTAGTCTAAATTTTTCTTAATTATTTATTCTCAGACGAAATACTTTTGACAGAAATTTTGGATACCATATCAAAAGGAGACCAGTGGTACTCTTAGCAATTTAAAAGAACCTGGCTTTGTTACGTATACATGTAAGGTTTCATTAGTTTCACTTTTTATTCTTTCTAAACTTAGAGCTAACAAGACCAACTAAACCTATCCTGAGGCGATTTAGGTTTAATTATTTGCCAAACAATTTACTCGCGAACCCCAAAACACCCTCCACACCACCAATGGAATCGAGAAAAGATCCACCACTACTGGCATTATCCACCATCTTAGGAAGTGCTTCAGACAATCCCCCGGCTGCTTCTTGCACACTAATTCCAAGTTTTGTCGCGAACGCGGAAATTTTTTCAGAGCCAATGGCACTACTGATTTGTTCAGCTGATATTTCCGCATTAGCACCATCACCAAGCCAGGATTTCGCCATGTCTCCCAATCCACTCGAATCCATATTCTTCATCAATGCACCAAGGTCAAACCCACCATCACCATCGGTTAAACCAGACAAGGCCGTAGTCAGAGAACTGAGATCTAATTTACTACCAGCATCTCCACTGAGATTGCTTTTGCTGAACATCTTTGCCCCCATCTGAATCAATTCTTCCATATTCATTAATTTTTCCCCACTTTTTTATTATTAAGAGACAGTGACTATTTACAGTTCAACTCATGCTGTATCCGGAGCATTTTTTATTACCTATTCCATGCCTAATTTTGCTCCATCCTCTGAAGAATAGCCTTGAGAACTAAGGATAATTTGATAATTATTAGCTTTAAAATTGAAGCTGCTACAAGGTACGGTTACCCACTGGCAGGAGAACGGAAACTTGAGGTTGTTCCTGAATCGTTATGTACCTACACAGTATACGTAGCAGCCTTTCCACTCATTTCTTCAAGATGATTAATTATTCTGGCCATTAACACTTATAACAATTTTCGCAGTCGCTTATATCCGGCCTTGATTTCATCTGCTGCCAAAGATAGGCCTGCTCCGGCATTTTCGGCAGTCTTACCCGCTTCATCGGTCAGTGGCTTATACTCGGCGAGAAAAGATTCCCATTTTTTCTCCAGCTGTTCCAGTTCGTCTTTTGCCTCTGCCTTACCCAGATGGGCTTTAAGCTTAATCTCATCCCGCAGCTTCTCAATAGACAATTTATAGTTCTCTAGACTACTTTTAGTATTACTCATTACTTACTCCTTTTTTCAGAAAAATCTTGTAGTGCTTCCACTCCACACTGAGGTTCCCACCTTCACGGAAGGGCGGTTTTAAAATATCAAGATATTAGATGTAACAATATTAGTGGTCTCGCTCAGTCACAAGCTTAGAGTAGCCGAGTGAAGCTCCTTACATACGACTGGAATGGGCACAGTGTAGGTTTAGCTTTTCATACTCTTAAATTCTTATAACTAAGAAAAAATTATGATCACACGTTTAGCATATATATTCGTATACGGCATTCGCAACCAGCTTCTCATTTAATTATCATTATTAATTTAATTCTATGTGAAAAAAAGGATGATTGTCAAGGAACAGTATGGTGCTCACTGGAAAAAAAAGGCAAGCGCATTGAAACAATTCCCATGGAGTAGAATAGTTGAATCGTTGAGTAGGTCTTTGACTTGGCTAGGTTAATGATAGCAAGGAAAACTCTAATTTAAGATGTTTTCTGATTTTCGGAGTCCAGGAAATGAATTTGACTCAACCCACTAAAATTTCGTGGATTGAGGCGAAGAGTAGCGGCATCAAGTTCGAGAGTTGATGGGGAAAATCGTACCTTCGATGTGGCATATAGTAACCACTGTTAACTTTATGCCCACTTTTTCAACCTAGCTCACATTGGATACTGGGTGGAGAAAAGTACTCCATCTGAAAGATGGACGCATACCCGACATTTAGAGAATTGAAAATAGTTGTCGATCACGGAAAAGCTGACGCTCCTGACATATCCGCATCGAACAAGACTACTGCAAATTTTTCCCCACCATATCTAATCGACATTTTATAACGTACCAACTCAGTGCGACATGCCAGAGTAAAATGATTTTTTTTTCATTTTATTGTCCCTTAGGGCATTTATATTATATAGTTATACAAGAATGGTACTGTTCTGTTTCAGAAAAGTCGTGATAACGCGTTTGTTTATTTGGTGAATATTTGCATAACTAACTGATAGCCATGAGAAAAAACCGCAACAATTATTTTTGGGGATTTGGAGGAAGTGTAGCCATTCTACTCCTTTTATCAGGTGTGAATTATTTTCATTTCTTCGATGAACTTAATAATTCTGCCTACGATTTTTTCAGCCGGCACGCGCCATCTGCTATCTCTAGTAACAAACGATCCCTGCTCATTGAATGCTATCCGGAACAGAGCCAGTCCGGCGATGGGATATGGTTGAACCTGGTAGAACTTCTCAAAAAGAGTGATGCAAGGCAGATTGTTTTTACATTTTTTCCAGAAGGTGCCACAGAAATATTCTATAAGAAACTGGCGAGTGATAAAAAAATTTACTTTGGACGCGAAGTTACTTTTCCGAAACAATCCGAAGAACCCATATCCATGGTGCCTCTCCCAGAGAAGACCTCAAACACTTCTCTGCAAACCGCCCTTCAGATTATTCCCCCAGCAACCAAAGGTGTCTTCAGAAATCAGTATGCCACGGTATCGCTTTTACAGGATCAGCCCACTACCCATTTGGTGCGGCGGACTGTTGAGGATCGCCTCGAAATGTCCTATGACGGCAAAGATGTCTTCACAGTCAACTTCAATGGTATGCCGCCAGAATCCCAGCCCCGCCTTGACCTGACACAGGCACTTGCTGGTAACCTCATCCGCTCACTTGTCAGTGACAAAACTGTTTTTATTGGACTGAAAAGTATTGGTCCTTACTCCGGTCTACGTACCCCTGTCGCTAATAACAGCCAGAAAATCACCCCCGCTCAGTACCTCGCTTATTCTTTTGATACTCTGCTGTATAAAAAGACTCTTCGTAAAGCTAACCCCATTCTTATCTTTTTTATTTTCGCCCTATTTATATTCGCGGGTATTGTTGTCTGTCAGTTTCTTACAACCGGGCTTGCCATCGTCTCAATATGTTTTGCTATTGCCTTAAGTACTCTTTTTTCCTGGCTGATATTTGTTTTTGGTTTGGTTCAGATTCCACTGGCAGAATTGCAGCTTGGACAATGTTTATTGTTACTTCTGGTTGTGTCAGGAAAAGCACTTCTGGTTGAAGAAAACATTCAAGCCATGGCTTTTACGACAAAACTCCAGTTACAGGAAAGGCTTCTCCCCGACACATTTTACGCTTCCCCTCAGTATTGGCACCAAATCGTCGGTATGGTCCGTCAGATACTCAATCTTGATCGGTCAATATTTCTAGAAAGAATTCCAGATGGTTATCATCTTCTGGAAGTGGCTGCCGCCAACTCTTCCATAAACGACATTGCAGAAAGACGGCGGGATTATCGTCGTACACCCTACAGTACTGCGCTGGAAGAAAATGGCGCAATTGAGGTGTACAACTTTCTCGCCAATGGTGTAGACGGGGAACGTCAATATGTGATCCCTCTGCAAATTTCTGATGGAGAAGTATTGGGATTCTGGTCTTTTAGCGTTTCTCCTGAACAATTAAAAACCATTTCGGAGATCCTCTCTTTGGTCAACACATTTGCTCCGCAAATCAGCGAAATGCTTTATGCCCGAAAACTTTTTCAGGATGAACAGAAGCGTTTAAAAAGTCCTCTTCGCAAGCTTTTGGCGCTGGAAGGTGGGACAGAAATGTTTGGTGGAATTAATGACGCTTTCTCTCTTTTAAGCAGACGGCTTGATACCGTTGAATCCGTTTTTGACGGCCTGAACACTGGTGCAATTTTGTATGATCTTTTCGGTCAGGTCGTATATGCCAACAAGAAGATTACCTCCCTGTGCCAGGATCTCAATGTCAGCCCCTATAAGCTGAGTAGCTCAGAGCTTATACACATTTTGACAGACCAAGCCTTGGATGAGATTCGAGAAACTCTTGCAGACCACATCTTCAACGGCGAAAAGATGACCTTTCATAGCCGTGAGCTTGGGGAACGGCAAATCACTTTCCTGCTGACAGTCACCACGGTCAGCGGATCTTCTCGATCCGAACAATTAAATAGTGACGAGCCCCACCTGCAACAGATCAGAGGCATTTTACTGGAACTCCACGAGTTAACGGATATCAAAAAGATCATGCGACTCAACAAGGGGTTGTTTAACCATAGCAACAGCTATTTCAATACTTATCGAAAATCTCTTTATCCTGTACTGGATAAGCTCAGAAACACGCAACTCACCCAAGAAATCCGAGACAAATTAATCGACTTTATCGAAAAGAAATTATCTTTAAATTCTGATTATATTAAACGTGTGGGAGAGCTCTTGACACAAAACATTCTCTCTGGTGAAACACTTTATTTCCCTACTGACTGTGTCGAGGCTCTAAAAGCGGCTATCACCAGAATCAAGCCTGAAGCAGCTTCCAGAAAAGTTCATTTTATCTTGGAAATACCGGACCATATGGTACCGGTTCTTGCTGTACCCGATGAGCTTGAGAACATTTTTCAAGGTATCCTGCGTTATCTCTTCAATGATGCCGAACCTCAGTCAGACGTGACCATCAGCTTCAAACGAAAACACAAATTCATTGAGTGCTGCCTCCGTAATAAAGGCTATGGCATGCCAAATCATGACTTTCAGAATTATCTTTTGGCTACCGAAACAGAACTGTCCACAAATTTTCGAGCCTTGCAAGATGCGAGAAAACAGATTGCCCAATATGACGGACAGTTTACGGCGACGAGTGAATTGGGAAAAGGAACCAAATTTATAATCGCCCTTAAACGATTTCAGTAATGAATACCTGGAAGAAACAGAACCTGTATTTCGAACCAGTAAATTATTTCAATTGGACATCCTGATTTGGAACCATTTTTTAGCCTAAATATTTTCCCCACAGGAAGCCTGTCAAGTTCTGTGATCACAACCGTATGGCTGGGGGTGTGGGTTGTAGTCTTTTTCAACCTCCGGTTTGGCTGGGTTTTAAGCGGACTGGTGGTACCCGGTTACCTGGTACCTTTGATATTAGTTAAACCGTGGTCTGCCGGGGTAGTTGTTATAGAGGGAGCCATTACCTACGGGATCGTGTGGTTCTATTCAGAGAAGATTTCCCGTTGGGCTGGTTTTACCAATTTCTTCGGTAGAGACCGTTTTTTTGCTCTGCTGCTTATCAGTGTATTGGTCAGAGTGTGTTTTGATGTCCTGTTGTGGCCTTTGATTGGTGAACAGGTAAACACTCTTTTTCATTTGAATTTTGATTACCGCAACAACCTGCATAGCTTCGGCCTGATTGTGGTTGCCCTGATCGCAAACCAGTTCTGGAAACCTGGTTTTAGAAGAGGTCTTGTGGTTTTGGTTGTGACTGTTTTCATCACCTTTTTGCTAGTTCGCTTTGTGTTGATGCCTTTTACCAATTTTCATGTGGGGAACCTGGCCTACATGTATGAAAATCTGGCGGCATCTATGTTAGCGGGTCCAAAAGCCTATATTGTTCTGCTTACCACGGCCTTTATCGCATCCCACTTTAACCTCCGCTATGGCTGGGAATATAGCGGCATTATGATTCCAGCTCTTTTAGCACTGGAGTGGTATCAACCATACAAGTTGTTCGTAACCTTTATTGAAACTTTCATCATCCTGTTGGTTGCAGGCCTTCTGCTGAAGATGCCATTTTTTCAGCGAAAAACAATGGAGGGTGCCAGAAAAATACTCTTTTTCTTTAATATCAGTTTTGTCTATAAGCTTCTGATTGGCTACATGGTAGTCAATTTTTTCCCTCGATACTACATCAATGACTATTACGGCTTCGGTTATCTCCTGACCACGCTACTGGCTGTAAAAATGCATGATAAAGAGATAGCTGCCAGGATCACCAGGGCGTCATTGCAAACCTCGTTCACATCCCTTGTGGTTGCGACAATAATCGGGTTTTGTCTTGCTTCAGTTCCAAATGTGTTTTCTGTCATCAGCCGTGCCGAAACCCGGTCTGAACCCATTGTAACCGAACTTGAAAGTGGCACTTTGACCAAAGTGATTATGGAGGAGCAGGTATCACTCTATAAAACAATGCGCCGCAACTCTGTTCTAGTGCCACTACCAGAGGAGATGGATATTTTTCGAGAAGGACTCCAATTTTTACAGTTATCTATTCTGGATGACAACGAAAAATATCTCGAAGAATCTCGAAAACTTTTTGATCGCCTCCACTACTCACTTTACCTTGTTGAAACTAAACAACCACCTACTACAAGTAGGTGGGTTTGATTTCGCGGACTGAAAGTCCAGCAATACCGGCAGGCTCACGCAGCCGGTTACTCAACCTCAAACTGGTCATTTGGATCTTTTTCAAAATG
>Ga0222693_100299_pt1 | contig 13535 bp, 10 predicted proteins | sample AntAcemetage1331_FD_179840 | JGI IMG/M metagenome (GOLD analysis project Ga0222693, IMG submission 179840) | Saline water microbial communities from Ace Lake, Antarctica - #1331 | ecosystem: Environmental > Aquatic > Non-marine Saline and Alkaline > Saline | place: Antarctica: Ace Lake... | reverse complement strand
GTTCTGACAGTCGAGATCAAAGTAAAGAACGACCGAAATTTTCCCGAGCCGGTATGGCTGAAAGCAGCAATTTCCGGCCAGGAAATATTTAAGCGGGCCATCCCTCGGGGTCTGGGGTGGCAGCGGATCAGCATTCCTATTCCGGAACGGTATATCTCTTCGGTCGGGAGTAATCTGGAACTGACCGCCTATCCCTCGGAAGATCATCGGTTGACTGCGGGAGAGGAGAGAACCGGCGCGTTGCTCTTTGAAGAGATCGCGGTGGTAAGAAAAATCAAGACCGTTCTCCTGCCGACCCCCCGGTCCGGGTACTATTTTCTTGGTTTTTCTTTTCAGCCCGGTCAATCGGATGAACGGTGCCTCCCGGACTATCGTATCCTGGTCGATGGGAAGGAGGTCCGCTCCGGGGTTTCCCCGGGAGTTCAGAGGCTCATTCTCTCTCCGGACGATCTCGTCATCCCGGAATCGGTACTGGAGGTTACCTCCCTGGATGCCCACTGCGATGGTCTGATCGATCCGCGTATTATTCTCTTCCCGCTAGAAGATGAGATTACGATAAATCTGGGAGATGAAACCGACCGGATATTCATTGATGATGGTTTCTTCGCCAGAGAGATTCATATGGATAAGATCCCGGTACGCTGGACCGGCCCGGCCCCCCGGTTAACAGTTCCTCTCCCCCTTGCAGAGGAAGGGGAATGTTATCTGCGGATAAAAGTAGTGGACCCCGGGCCTCCGCGCCGGGATGGACCGGATCTGATGGAAGTGAAACTGGATGGGCAGTCGATTGGTTCAATCCCGCTGGAACCGGGTGAGAGGGTCTACTCATTGCCGATCCCATCCGATGAGTACGGAGGAGAGCAGTCTTTCCGTATGGCGGAGTTGGAGTTGACGGTGCCTCTCTGGTCCCCCGCTCATTATCTGGGAACAGCAGATAAACGCCAACTGGGGGTCATGCTGGACTGGATTAAGTTAGCTCGACCTTGATCGAAAAGCCTTTTAAACCACGAAGAACACGAAGTTCACGAAGGAATTTGAGGAAACAGGAAAAATTACATAGTTTTCTTTATTTTTCTTCGTGTTCTTCGTGTCCTTCGTGGTGAATATTTAATTTTTTGAACACAAAAAGTTGAAAATACCTTTTCGAGTATGGTCTATCTCCGTAGGCACTAACTTAGTTTTTAACAATGACTATCATTTGTCTGTGGAAGCAATACGGGAGAAACTACTGATAATATGAACCGCGTGAATATTATTTTCCGGCTTGTCCTGGTCTTCATTATTTTACTGCTGGCCGCGTACGCTCTGCTTAATTATAATGCTCTGCTCAACGCCGACAGCTATACCTACCTGATATACGCCCGCACTCTGGCCCGGGGCAGTCTATTCGGGGAGGCCGGCTTTTTTGAGATATTTAAAGATCGCTGGCCGGAGGGGCGGTCGGTTGATCTTCACTCCGGTCTCCGGCATATGATTGACGGCCGGGTCTATCATGGCATCGAGATGGGTTATCCGTTGTTTCTAGCTGGCGCGATGGTTATCGCCGGTCCCGGAGCGGTATATTTTATCAATCCGATCCTGTTTATCTGGTTAATCATCGTTTTCTTCCTGACAGTTAGGCTTGTCTTCTTTAAATCTCCGCAACGCGAACTGGTGGCGCTGCTGAGCCTGCTTATCCTTATATTGCTCCCACCCGATCGGCTTCTGTCTTCAGCTACCAAGATCATGCGGGATATCCCTCCCCTGACATTTATTATGACCGGTTTCTACTGTCTTCTCTACGCCCTTCGTCCGGGCCGGCATTCCGGAAGATGGCTATTTGTCGGAGCGTTCTTTCTGGGGATGGCTACGCTGATCAGGTTCCACTATCTGATAATGGCTCTGCCATTCTTCCTTTATCTGATCGCTTCTCTTCGCGCCGGGAGAAAAGAAGGACTTAAGGTGGGAGCGGGAAATATCGTCTTTGCGTTGATGGGGTTCGCCGTCTTTGCCGTGCCGGTTCTGATCAGGGATATCCTGGTGAACGGAGATCTATTTTTTACTATCCGGATTATATTGAATCATCTCCTGGTGGGATCGGATCCCTCAAGACTTTTCTCCCCGGATCACTTCTCATCCAGCGGACTCTGGTATCTCGATTACCTGGCCCGGAACTACGCGCCTTGTTTGATCTTCCTCGGGATGGTCGGCCTGGTTGTCGGACTGAAGATCCGGGCAATCCGGCTTCTCCTCCTGCCGGCGGCGTTATTACATTTTCTGATCTTCGCCTTTTTCCGGTATCACCATAGTCGTTATCTTCTGCCGATTTATCCCGTAATCAGTTGCCTGATCGGTTACGGGATCATAGTCTCGCTGAACTGGATCATATCAATCACCTCTCGATCTCACGGCCGGAATTTAAGAAATCGCCTTTGTCGCTTGACCGGGGCTATATTGCTTATCTACCTGCTTTTTCTCGGGGTGTCGGATTGGGGGCCTCTTCTGTCAACCAGGAACGCGGTACTACTGTTATTCTCCATAGTTCTTCTGATTGGGTCGTGGCTGTCGGTAACTAGGGTGGATATCCGGAGATTGATCTTTGGTCTTGGTGGTTGTCTGCTCTTTATTTTGGTGGTCAGGGTAGGACCATCGATTATCCATCCCTACAGTTTCAATATCTCCGATGCCCGCCGGCTGAAGAATGAGATCGAAAAACATGTTCCGCCGGGTTCGCTGATCCTCTCGACCCGATACCTCAAGCAGAACATAGACTACTATACCGGCTGCTATTCGATGAATATCCACCAGCCGGGTCTTCCCTGGGGATTGACTATTGAGGAAGCGATCCGCGAGGTTCTGGATTCAGGGATGGAGATTTTTGTTCTCGATAACAAGGGGAAAAGAAAAGCTTACAAATTTCTTCCGGTGCTCAGAGAGAATTTTACCCTCTCCCTCGTGGCCCGTTGGCGGTCGGAGGATCTGGGAATTCATACCCGCTATGTTTCGGAGCGGGAATATTTAAATCTCTATCGGGTCCTCCCGGAATCGGATAGATGAAAAGAAGAATCATTCTAATCGCCCTTATTATCTTTGGCGTCTGTATTATTATTTACAGCGCGAATCTCCGGGTGGTGGGAGCGGGAGATTGCTGGGCTCCCCGGTACATTCCCATCAGCTTACTCAAAGAGGGAAACCTGGATTTGAACGAGTTTCCGGGACTGCGATTTGCGGTAATCGAAACCTCGGTTCGGGGGAAAACCTTCCGTGTCTTTAATTCTCCGGTTCTTTCAGGAGTTTTAGCAACGCCGGTTTATTTAGCGGCTAAGATGTTCGGCCTGCCTATAACCACCGACAGTATTGCCTATTTGGGTAAACTGGCCGCTACAATATATACGGCCCTGTCGGTGGCATTTGTCTTCCTTATCTTGAAGGAACTATTGTCGGTTAAATCGGCGGCTTTTTTAGCGGTTGTATATGCCTTTGGAACCTGTTCGTGGACTATCAGTTCTCAGTCATTGTGGCAACACGGACTTTCTCAGTTATTCTTGGGGATTGCCTTGTATTGTCTCTTTAAAGCTTCGGATAATTCCGCTTTTGCCGGCTATGCCGGTGCCTTCCTCAGTCTGGCAACCCTGGCTCGTCATTTGAGTGGGATTATTGCAATTATCATGTTTATTTATGTTGTTTATTGCTACCGTTCCCAGATTTTTAGGTTTATCCTATTTTCCCTGCCGGCTGTCGCTTTCTTCTTGATTTATCACTGGTATTACTTTGGCTCTCCAGTCAGATTTGGGTCCCAGTGGGTGTTTGGCAAATTCGATGCTCCCTTTTTTCCTGCTGTTTTGGGGTTGTTCTTCAGTCCAAATCGTGGCCTTTTCATTTTTTCTTCCTTCTTCCTGTTTTCAATAGTAGGGGCAATTAAAGTATGGAAAGAGAAAAATAATAAATATGGTCTGCTGTATCGCTATATAATCGCCGCAGTTTTAATATACATTTTGATTGTATCCAAGTGGTTCACCTGGTGGGGAGGACATTGCTATGGCTATAGAATGTTGGTGGATATCACTCCGCTTTTGATGATTTTATTAGTTCCGGCATATAATCTGATTTCAAAAAGGAAAACATTAAAACTGCTATTTGTTGTCGGTGCGGCGCTTTCTATTCTAATTCAATTAATGGGGGCGCTTTATTATTCAGATTATTGGAATTCCAAGCTAAAAATAGATAAATATCCAGAGCGGGTATGGCTGCTCAAGTCCGGACAATTTCACATTATGCTGAAAAAAGCGGCCCAGAGGGGTTGGAAAGTCCAAAGAACCGTGCTTATGCCCAGGCGCCATCGCCATCATCATAAACAATATTGGTAAACAATGATTCTAATGAATCAAAAGAAAATTAAGGCCGCCAGAATTTTATTAGCTTTGATTATTATTTTAAGCGCGACACTGGCCTGTTATTACCGATTAGTTATAAGATCCCCTGACGGGAATTTGTGTTACATGATGAGGGGGGATGCCAATACTTATGTTTATCCCCGTTTGATATTTAATTCCGACTGCATCAGAGATGGTTTCTGGCCTTTGTGGAATCCTTATATGTTTGGCGGTTGCCCCTGGTTTTCAGATCTGTCTTCTTACCTCTATCATCCTACCAATCTCCTGATAATCTTGCTAACTGGGTATACTTACGAGCTCTTCCAACTACAGTATATATTAATATATTTTTTGGGCGGATTCTTTATGTATCTTTGCTTACAAGGACTTTCTGTTTCGCTGATCGGTTCGCTGATCGGTGCGATTAGTTTTCTTAGTTGTGGTTTTTTCGTAGGCGGCGCTACTATCACAATAGGTTTAAAAACTATTATTATGTATCCCCTGCTTTTTTTATATTTCAATAAGATCACTATAAAACCCCGTTTTGTTTATGTCTGTATCGGGGCTATTGTTTTAGCCGTTACGATTATGGTCGGATATCCGACAATGGTTATTAATTTTTTATTGTTTCTTATCCTTTTTACCGGAATCAAGCTTTTTATAATCCAACGAAACTTAAAATTTAAGTTCAAATCCGGAATATTGATTTATCTAATTTTACTTTTTATTATAGCGAGCTTTCTCAGTGCCGTGGTATTGATCCCGGCGCTGGCTAATTATCCCCTGATCAACCGTGCGGAAGGTTTGAATGTGGATTATGTAAGCAGAAATTCGCTTAACCCTTTTTTCTTTTTAAGTAGTGTTTTTCCTTTTTTGGGCCCCTTCCTCGGCCCCGGCTATCGTTTAAATATCATATATCGAAATTGCGGCATCGGTCTTGTCGGAATACTTTTCGCTGCATATTATTTTATATTCACCACTACTGGATTCAAATGGTTGATTTTATCATTGTTCTTGCTTGCCCTGGTTTTTGCTTTCGGTATGAATACACCTGTCTATCCTGTATTATTCCGACATTTATATATTTTCCGCATTACAAGTTATCCGGAGTTTGATTATCGTGCTATCTTCCTTTTTTTCCTATCTCTGGCCGGTGGGCTGGGAGCCGGGCACTTCTTGGCCAGCCTGAAAACCGAAAGAACTAAAGTCCTGGTCTCAAGTTTGACAGTATTAGTGATTGGTTCTCTTCTGTTTTTTTATTCCTGGATTCATTTTAAATTCGATATCAAAAATTTATTGGCTCAAAACTATTTTTGGCTGATCAATTTTTCCCTGTTCATTGTTTTAGTGGCGATTAAACTTCCAAGAATTTTATTGTATGGAGGTTTAATAGCCCTCTGTATCTTTGACGCGTCATACTGGACGAAGACTAACTTTGAAACAGTTGCCGTGGCAACACATGGCAGTAGGTGGAGTAAAAAGATAAAAAAGGAGGAAGCAAGACTAAAAGAAGTAGATATAGTAAAAACATATAAGCGCAAAAATCAATTTCCGTCTCGACAGGGATCGACCAAATCAATGTTCTGGAAGTACTTTTCAGACAGCGGGCATAACAGTACGCGGTTAAAATCATTCCAGCGTATTATGCATTCCTCCGCCCGCGGAATATTAAGTGAAGATTTCAGGATAATGCCGATTTATGATATTAAAATTTTAGAAAGCGAAGAGGATGTTATAGACGAGATAAATAAAGATATTGACCTTCATGGAATAGCATTAATCAGCAAAGAGGAAATAAATGATGTTAATCTGCTTGATAGTTTAAGGAGCCTTTCCCCTCCCGAAAGTAATCAGGGAAGTTATAAGGGGAATATAAAATACTTCAGTCCGAATCGGATCAAATACGATATATTTTTAGAAAAACCGGCTTTGATATTTTTTAATGAAATATATTATCCCGGGTGGATACTGGAAGAAAATGGTAAAAACATCCCCCTCTTCCGCATCAACTCTGCTTTTAGAGGTGCTTATTTAGAAGTTGGCCACCATGATCTGGTCATGTCATTTTCCCCCTTATCTTTTAAAATCGGGCTGATGATTAGTTCTTTCTCTGGAATGTTCTGCTTGTCAGTATTTATTATCTCGTATTTTAAAGAGAAGAAACCAAAAACTTCAGTGTCTAAATCATCTAATATGCCAAAATATTAAAAAAACGAATATTTTGATAATTAAATATGTCAGAACCTACCAAAATCTAAATTCTTCTTCATTATTTAAACTATATCATTAGATCGGCCGATGCGGATTTTTTCGAGTCCGCGTAATCTACGGTTCATTGTTTAAGAGGCAATTAAGAAGTGAAATTTTGGAAGAGTGAGTTATCCCTGGCGATCCTCCTCCCCATGATTTTTCAGCTCATGCTGGTTTTTCGGCTCTGGTGGGACCACGACCGCCGCTTTTTCGGAGTCCAGCTCGATTACTATTAAATCTTCCCGCTCTTCCATCTTGAGACCGGCGGTCGAAAGGATAGTCTCCATCGAGTCCACCAGTTCTCCGTCGGAGAGACCATCGGCGTTAAATACCTGTATCCGGTTCTTGCCGATCTGGCCTAAGATTATATTTTTCCCGGTTAGCTTGTTGTAGCGCATGATCAAATCCTTGACGTCATTAATCACCTTCGCCAGCTTATCCAGCGCCTTGATCAGTTCCTCCAGGCGGTTGACGTTGGAGCTGGTGCCTCTTATTACCAGGGAGTTAGTCATGGGAAACTCGCTTACGGAAGCTCCCGTGACGCGGTATCGTTTGAGGTCCCGGCCGATTTTATTCGCGTCTAAGTAAGTAAGATCGATGATCCTGGTTACAATCACATCATCACCGACAGGAGCAAAGTTTTCCCTATGCTGAATGACTGGTATGGCACTTTTGGCTACCGACTTTTTACTCATGATTTTAATAAAGTCGCCGGAGGGAACCAGGGCGTAACCCTGCATTTCCAAGATTGATTCCAGGGTTATCATTGCGTCCTCGATCGGGATGGCGGTGGGACCGATAATGGTGATCGGTCTGCGGACATCTTTGTCGATGATAAAGTTCTCCCCGGTCAGGTCGCTGAAATATTTAATGGCCGCCCGGATATCGACATTGTTGAAATTGCAGAGGATTTTACCCTCGGGAGATGAATCTATCTCTTCTCTCAGACCGGAACGATTAACGCTCAGCCCCAGGCCGGCGGAGCCATTTTCTTTGGCCAGATGCACTCCGGTTTTAGAAATTTTCACCACTTCCATGCCCTCTATCATATCTCCCAGCCCGTAGTTATTTTCGGTTTTATTATTTTTATGGTAGATGACGGCCTGAGAATCATCGGGATCCTCGGCCAGCATTATGCCTTTCACCGTTAATCCCATTAAAGGCCGTGATCTCGCCTTAGTTTTACAATCGGGTCTACTGAAAGCTGTCTGACTGCTGATAATCGCGACACAAATGATCACTGCTACCGGAATGATCAATCTCCTTGCTACTGAGTTCATCTTTAATTCTCCTTTGAGGGCTATAGCCCAGAACGGCGAATATATAAGTTTAAGCTCCAGCCCCCTTACTTATTGTAATTGTGGCCCCTCCGCTCTCCGCGCGCGCGTATCCGTATGGGAAAGGTCGATAGTGTTGCCGCTGGTAGCTGATACGAGCCCGTGGTGTAATAACTTCAAAATATTCTTGGAGAGCGGATGAATCGGAAGAAGCTGCGGAATGTACTATAACCGCGAAACAAAGGGCTAAGATAGGGTTTGGAGCGGATCATGGCAGACTCTTCCCCGGCGAATTGTGGAGAGGTTTTTTAGAGATCCGGCAGAATGACGGACAACCTCGATCCGGACGGCCAGTGAATTGTGGGAGAGGTTTTCGAAGAGCTCAGGGCGATAAGATAAAAATAGGATTGTTAATAGTTTTTACAATAGTACCTGAATAAATAATAATAGTCATTTTGCAAAACTAATCCGATTGAACAATCGGGTTAAGCCAGTCAAATACCCGCTGGTCGTAGAGGGCTCTGGCCATTGGCTGGCAGTGCCAGTTGGCGCCTTCCGCGGCGGTGAAGCGTACAATGGTCTTCGGACAGGTCAGCGCGTCATAAACTTCCTGAGGCTGGCCAGGCCAGAACTGCTCGTCCTCGGGGTCGGCGATGAAGATCGGGCACTTAATCCGCTCGATCACATCGCGGAGATTGAACTTCCGGGCTTGGGAGATCCAGTCGAAGTAATCCTCGGTACAGTAAGGCTTCATCCGGAACTCCAACTCCCGGCGTCCGGCATTCCCGAAAAAGCGCAGTCCCATCTTCATCTCCTTGTTGAACTTCTCCGCGTCTCCCTTCTCGAAGGTATGGGCCATATGCTTGCCCAGTTTCTCCATCATTGCGCTGGAGACATCCATCACCCCCGGGTCGGCGATCCCGGCCGCGATCCGGTCTTCGAAGGCGAGTGCCCGGAGGATCCAGTAGCCGCCCTGGCTGATTCCGGAGAGAATGATCTTATCTTTAGCGACATCCTTCCGGGCCTGGAGAAAATCAACCACAGGAGTGATCACCTTCTCCCAGTCGTAGCGGAAGGGGAGGTTATGGAGCCAGAGCATGGTGTTCTGGCCGGGGCCATCGAAAGTAAGCGCCGCGTATCCCCGGGCCAGGGCACCGGCGACCCCGCTCGACCACATCACGCTGTTCGCGCCGTCGGAACCGTTGTTGAAGATGATAGTGGGCCAGGGGCCACCGGTTTCGGCGGGACGGAAGAAGTGCCCGGGCATCGGAGTCTCCTCGTAAGGAATTTCGACCTTCTCGGCCGGGGGGGTGAGTCGGGAGCAGAACTCATCCCAGCAGGCCAGGTGTTCTTTCCAGGTTGGGACGACCCGGGAAGGATCGTCGGAGCCGTCAACCATGTTGTTGGCGGCGGCGTAGTAGTTGGCGGCCCGGAGATAGGCTGACCGGGCGCTTAAATTGTTGCCGCCCTCAGCACTTTTTTTAGCGATAGCCCGGACCCGTTCGGCGGTAGCATACCATTCCCGGTACCAGCTCTCGAAGTCGCCGTCATGGATCCGGGCGATAGTGGAGAGGATCTCCCCTGCTTCAGCAGCTCCGTAATGACATCTACCCAGGGCAAATATCGTCTCGAAGTTCATCCCTTCGTGTTTGAAAAAATACTGCTTCTTCTTCAGCTCTTTCATTCTTCACTCCGGGTATGGCGTTGTAAGAACTTATCTTCGCAACTTATTTAACCGCGGATTTAGCGGATTATGCTGATTAAAAGAAAAAGCAATCCACGTAATTCGCGGTTAAATAAGCTGCTATCTTATTCCGTGGTCGTAGGTTTGACATGCGGTTTAGTGAAAAACCACAGAATCATACCGATCACGTATGCCGCAGCGATAAAATAAAACGCTTTATTCCACTCGGTCGGGTCAACATTGCCACCAACTATTACTTTCGCGACCTGCGGCCCAAAATATTAGGCGGCTCCCCAGCCGGTATAGACCGACGCGTAATTTAAACCAACATTTTTCAAACCATAAAAGTCGGATGTAATCGACGGCATCGTTCCCAGGAAACCTCCGTAAGAAAATCCCATTAAGGAAACTCCGAGCGCGTACATCCAGTAAGAAGACGCATTAGGTAAAATCAATACCAGCGCGACGAGCTGAACCGCGAACGCGACAAAGATAACGTTTTTTCGGCCTATTTCATCCGATAAGGAACCGCAGGCGGGGCGACCCAAACCATTGAAGATCCCCAAAATCATAATTACCGAACCGGCGACAACAGGCGTCAAGCTGACTATATCCACTCCAAAATTTGAAGCTTGAGATATAACCATGAGTCCTGCTCCCATCCCGATCCCGACTATCAGAGAGAAACAGACAATCATTCCTACCTGGGTATGGCCAAAAAATGATTAGATATAAAAAAAGGGAGCTGAAAATAGATTTTCAGCTCCCTTTTTTATGATTACCTTCGGCATTGCCTAGTAACTTTAACAGTTCTTACTATGCTTCTGGAGGTGTACCTTCACCGTTAGAAACAACTGCATCAATTTGTACCAAAGCATCCATAGGGATAGCTGAAACGCCAACTGTTGTTCTTGCAGGAAGATAGCTTGGGAAGAATGTTGTGTAAACTTCGTTTACAGCATCAATATCTGCGATATTTTTAAGGCAGATATTTATTTTAACTACATCGTCCATAACGTGGTCGACACTTTCTATAATTGCCTTGATATTTTTTAAGCATTGTACAGCCTGCTCTTTTACACCACCAGTTACCATTTTACCAGTTTTTGGGTCTAAAGGTAATTGAGCTGAAACATGATTGTAATGAGAAAAAGCTACAGTGTGTGAGTAGGGAACTTTTGGTGCATTTTCCGTATTGCTTGCTTCTATGACGAGTAGACGGCTGTCTTCAGGAAGTTGTGGAGGTGTACCGTCTCCGTGTGACACAACTGCATCAATTTGTACCAAAGCATCCATAGGTAAAGCTGCAACTGCAACTGTTGACCGTGCAGGAACATAGCTTGGGAAAAATGTTGTTAAAACTTCGTTTACGGCTTCAATATCCGAGATGTTTTTTACGAATATGGTTGTTTTAACTATATCGTCCATAACGTGGTCGATACTTTCTAAAATTGCTTTAATGTTGTTTAAGCTCTGCTTTGCCTGCTCTTTTACACCACCAGCTACCATTTCACCAGTTTTTGGATCGATGGGTAATTGAGCTGAAATATTATTGTAATGAGAAAAAGCTGCAGTTTGTGAGTATAGACCCTTTGGTGCATTTTCCGTGTTTCTTGAAACTTTTATGAGATCCAAACTCATTTGTGGAGGTGTACCTTCGCCGTTTGAAATAACTGCATCAATTTGTACCAAAGCATCATTCATAGGTAAAGCTGCAACTTCGACTGTTGTCCGTGTAGGAAGATTGCTTTGGAAGAATGTTGGATAAACTTCGTCTACAGCGTCAATATCTGAGATATTCTTAAGGAATATATTGATTTTAACAACATCGTCCATAACGTGGTCGACACTTTCTACAATTGCTTTAATATTGTTTAAGCACTGCTTTGCCTGCTCTTTTACATCATTACCTACAATTTTACCAGATTTTGGATCGATAGGTAATTGAGCTGAAATATTATTGTAATGAGAAAAAGCTACAGTTTGTGTATATGGACCTAAATTATTTGGTGCATTTTCCGTATTTCTTGCAACTTTTATGATCTCGCCACTCATATTAACTCTCCTTTTTAATTCATTAATGAATTAAATATTGTTGGTTTCTACAATCTTACTTCTCAAATTTGTGAAAGCACAAATTATTTTATATATCAAATCATGGATTCAGATACTAAGTATGCTGGATCCCTGATGCTATTGTTGATCTATTAAAACTAATGATAAATTCTACCAGTGGTCTGGAATCTTAATAATTTTTAGACCGGGGAGAGAATCTATCTTTGTGGTGTGGAGCCACTAATTCCTAATCATCCTTTTGGCCTATAGGAAACGCATAGTAGCACTGTCTGGATCAGGCGTCAAGCAGATAAGAAAAAAATTGACAATATAGTCAGTGCTGACTATATTCGATAATAGTATTCAATATTGACGGGCAGGAGGGGATATGAAGATTCCTTTATATATTTTAGGAGTATTGCAGAGATATGGACCACAGCATGGTTATGAAATAAAGAAGATAATCAACGATAAGGTCTCTGATTTTACTCAGATAAAATTACCGAGTATTTACTACCATCTGGAAAAGTTGAGAGAAAACAGTTTATTGTTGGCCCGCCTTGAAAAAAATTCTAATAGACCCGAGAGAACTGTTTATTCAATAACGGAAAAAGGCAAAGCGGAATTTCAAAGCATCTTAAAAAACCTGCTTTCCTTCGAATATAGGCCTGAGTTTATCTATGATGCAATATTCTACTTCTCAGGGGCATTGAATTCCGAAAAAATCCGTGATAGCTTAAAAGTCCATATTCGAGAGATAAAACTCCAGCTTGAGAGAATTAATCAACATAAAGATAGTTCTATGGAATTCCTGCCCAAAATATCCCGAAAGGCAGCATTGGTCATATTCAGTCATCATGAATATCATCTACAAGCAGAATTAGATTGGGCTATTGAGACATTAGAGAGTATTAAATCAGATTAGAAGAATAGGGGGAATTATGGAAAAAAGGGAAAAGAGACAACTCATAGTAGTATCAGTAGTCTTTATATTATATGTCTTGATAATATTGTCTGCGAATATTTTCATGAGATTAAGTGAATCAGATGGCAACGAGACATTTGAAATGATCTCCGGTATTTTGTTTGGATTCATTGGAATTCCAATTCTTAGTATAATTATTCCAATATGGTTATCTAAAAAATGGAGATTAGATTTTTCTTTCTGGCCTAAAACCAAGAATTTATTATTGGTTATCTCCGTTTTAGCTGTCTTCACTATTCTGGTTAATTTTGAGTCTATAAAAACAATAATCCAATTAAAAATATCAATAAAAGATTTTGGTATTCATTATGTATCTACATTGCTATTTCATGTAACATACTATCCTTTGTTCGTTCTCTTTATTTTTCCAGTACTAAGGAAAAATTTTGGTCTCAAATTAAGCCTTGTCATTACAGCTCTGGCATTCGCGCTCTATCATCTGGCTCAGTTTCATTTTTATCCCGCTGGAACTACCTTATTTGTGCAAATTTATCTGTTCAGCTATTTTATCGCGAGCTTGTTATTCTATCTATGGAGCGAGTCATTAATATTAGCAGCTCTGGTCCATCAAACTACCGGCGCATTAGCTGTTGCCGCAAACGGGTCAATTCATAGTGAGATTGACTTCTTATTCTATTTAACGATTCCTATAATTGTTATTTTATTTGGATATATGGTTATTCAAGCAATAAAGAATAAGAATCGAATGGAATTAAATGGTAATTGGTGGTTAAAGATATATTATGAATAGGATATGTGTATTCTGTGGATCGAGTCGTGGATCAGATGAGATGTATATAGACGCGGCAAGAGAACTTGGCCTTGCTCTTATCAAAAATAATATTGGATTGGTTTATGGTGGTGCCGGCGTTGGTTTAATGGGAGAGATCGCAAATACCTTTATTGAGCAGTCCGCCGAAATAATCGGGGTT
>Ga0222693_100292_pt1 | contig 13721 bp, 16 predicted proteins | sample AntAcemetage1331_FD_179840 | JGI IMG/M metagenome (GOLD analysis project Ga0222693, IMG submission 179840) | Saline water microbial communities from Ace Lake, Antarctica - #1331 | ecosystem: Environmental > Aquatic > Non-marine Saline and Alkaline > Saline | place: Antarctica: Ace Lake... | reverse complement strand
GGTTGTACATGTACCGCTCGTTGAAACAGTGGCTGTTTGCTGTTGTTAAAATTCACAAAAGTTTACGAAACCAAAATAAAAACTTGCCGTTATTGTTGGGATGCAGGCCGGGTCGGGAACCGCTGAACGAACTACTTTGTTTCTTCCCGTATCTTTTGCCTGGTAGAGTGCAATGTCAGCGTGCTTGACACATTCCCAGAATCCATCACCATCCACGGGATATACAGAAACCCCGATGCTGAGCGTTTTGCGGATGCTGATGTCCTCCACCCTGAACAACTGTTCTTCCACGGCTATTCGTATCTTTTCAGCGACACTGGTTGCTTTTTCCATTTCACAGTCGGTGAGCAGAATAAGAAACTCTTCACCACCATAACGAATAATAATATCCGAGGCTCTAACTCCGTCCTGCATAATTACGGCTAGTGTTTTTAACACTTCATCCCCAACATCGTGGCCATGTTCATCGTTGACCTGTTTGAAGAAATCAAGGTCGCACATAAGGATGGCAAGGGTACTGTTTCTCCGTTTGATCCCGGCAAGCAGTGGGTTGATATTCGTTTCTAGGAATCGTCTGTTGGAAAGACCGGTTAAAGCATCTTTTGTTGCCATTTCATGGAGATTGGTGGCAAGACGTTTCGCATGGAGCACGGGAAGGGCCTCGTCAAGGTAGAGTCCTGCAAGATGCTGGCTGATGCGTAGTTCTTTAGCTCGTTCTTCACTGTCAACAAAAAGTGACAGGAATTGAACAACTCCAAGTACCTTGCCCGAGACTATCATCGGAACACAGGTGTGGGTCATCACTTCTGATAGCGGAAAGACGGGACAGATGTTTGGAAATCCGGCCGATGAAATGATTTCACCGGTTCTTCTTGCCCTGCAAATCCTGGAAGTGCTCATTTCACAGGCTTCATGTTCAAGCTCTGGTGGCCAAGTATAGACGGCTTCTATGGAATCATCCTTGGCCCGGACTTCCCAGATGATAAATGTATTGAGATGGAGAGTCTCCTTAAAAACATAGGCCAGTCGGTTGTATACCTCTTCAACCGTTTCGTCCGCCTCTATGGTTCTTCTAAAGAGGGATATATCCCGAATATGGCTTGTTAGGCCATTCACCAGTGATGCCACTTCTCCTATTTTATCCTGGGTAATAACGGGTATCTCTGTTCCATGGGCACAGGTCTGGTTTTTGTCTGTTTTATTGAGCAGGGTTTGCAGAGAGCAGATCATCTGGTCAAGAAAGTCTACGAGAGCCCGTATACACAAAAAACTCGTTATGCTGAGAAAGACCATGACTAGAGTGACAAGAATGGCACCATGTAAAATATAAGTGTCGAGTAGGGTCAGAATGTTCGAGAGATGATTCGCCTCGCCGCAGGCAAAGCTCAACTCCAGTTTAAGTTTATTAATGAAGAAATAACTATGGAGGCCGATGATAAAATAGCCAAAGAGAAAACTGGCCAGGACCAGAAGGAATTTTTTATAGACGGAGAGTCTGAAGAAGGGTTGCCAGAGACGAAACCAGAGGGAGTTTTGGGAAGAATGAGTATATTTCATGAAGGGTTATATGCCTGACTTGTTAGTGTGTCTGGTTGTTGTTGTGTGAAAAAACCAGTGAAGCCTGATATGGTTTAACTATTTATGAAAAAAAAAGCAAAGAAAAAGCTGTTACTTTGTGGTCGTGACGCTAATTATCTGTTTTGCAGCAGTGAGGCGAGAAAGGAGTCCAGAAAGAGCTGGAAGAAATGGAACATCAGGCAGACAACAATCGCATTTCCCGTATCAAAATTGATATTAGCCAGCACAGCAAGAGCCAGGGCCATGGTTTTTTGTGAAGTGACAAACAGCATCGCTTTACGGTCTGCAGAGGAAAGTTGTAAAAGTTTACTGGCGTATGCATTAGTGAGCAGCAGCAGAATATGGACTGCGGCAACTCCTGCAAGAATTGTTATGTAATCAGTGGCTGCCAATCCCATCAGAGCAGATGTTGATGTGGAAATTGAAGCATAAACGATAACAATAACAGCGCTTGAATTGAGATAACTCCATAGCGGAGAAACTTGTTTTCTACCACTGATACTCCGTATAGCTTTCCCGGCAATAAAAGGGAGCAGAACAAAGAAGAGCATTTTAAAGAGCAGGGCGTTTTGGTCGATATCAATGGGGCCTGCTGCTTTGAGGCAGAAATCAAGGACAAAGGGCATGCTGAAGATGCCGAGCAGGTTCAGAGAAATGGTGAGAAAAAGAGCAAGAGTTCCATTCCCACGGCTTACCCCCGTGATCACAACTCCCGAGGATATGGTTGGGGGGACTGTACTCATGATAATTAGCCCCATGGCTAGGTAAAGCGGAAGGTTCAGGAGTTTACTGACCAGGAGACCAAGAAGAGGGGCTAGTAACAGGGATATTACGGCTGCAACACAAAACAGCCTTAAAAGTCGTAGATCTACGCTTAGCTCTTTGGAACCCGTCTGGTAGCCACTGATTAAAAAGATGATGAAAACAATAATCTTCGGACCGCTGTGGTCGGAGAGAAATGTTCCTCCCGTGGGCAGGGTGAAGCCCACAATGACAGCGAGAATAAGGCCGAGTGGGAGGAAAAGTTGTTTCATAGCTGGATAGGAAGGTTCTGGCCGGAAAGGTTAGATTTCCGGCCAGAATAGAAAAAAGTCTAGTGTCAGTCTAAAAATGAGATTGTATTCTCTAAATAGAGGTGCGAGGATAAAATATCCACAGAAACAACGAGTTAAAAGAAAGAATCCATTTGTGGACAGGCACTAGATGATGGGTTTCATAGCGCTCATGTAAGAACGAAGTTCCTCACCAATATTTTCAACACCGGTGTAACGAATGGACTCATTTGTTTCAATAAGCTCAACGTTTCCTACGCCCATGTCACTTCCTTCCATTCCTTTGCCGATAACATCGGTATCCACATTTTTCATAAAATCCTGAAGCAGAGGCAGGGCAGCGTGGTTAAAGAGGTAGCAACCGTATTCAGCGGTATCGGAGATAACGACATTCATCTCGTATAACTTTTTACGGGCAATAAGGTTAGCAATCAGTGGTGTTTCGTGAAGCGATTCGTAATAGGCAGACTCTTCTTTGATTCCTGCAGAAACCATGGTGTCAAAGGCAAGTTCAACACCGGCTTTGATCATGGCAACCATTAAAATGCCTTTGTCGAAGTATTCCTGCTCACTGATTTCGGTATCGGCAGCGTTGGTGGTTTCGAATGTTGTTTCACCGGTTTCTTTGCGCCATCCAAGAAGGTTTTTGTCATCGGCCGCCCAGTCTTCCATCATGGTTCTGGAAAAATGGCCGGACATAATGTCATCCATATGCTTGTGGAAAAGCGGCTCCAGAATGGCCTTCATCTCTTCGCAGAGCTCGTTGGCCTTGATTTTGGCAGGGTTGGACAGACGATCCATCATGTTGGTGATTCCGCCATGTTTCAGAGCTTCGGTGATGGTTTCCCAGCCGTGCTGAATAAGTTTAACTGCGTAGTTTGCATCCATTCCTTTTTCGGTCATCTTGTCAAAACAGAGAAGCGACCCAGTCTGGAGCATTCCGCAGAGGATAGTCTGCTCACCCATAAGATCCGACTTTACTTCGGCGACAAAGGAAGACTGGAGACACCCTGCGCGATGGCCACCGGTTCCTGCAGCATAAGCCTTGGCAACATCCCAGCCGATTCCCTGAGGATCGTTTTCGCGGTGAACAGCAATAAGGGTTGGAACGCCAAATCCGCGTTTGTATTCCTCGCGAACTTCTGTTCCAGGAGATTTTGGTGCAACCATAACAACGGTAATATCTTCACGGATCTTCATACCTTCCTCAACGATGTTAAATCCGTGGGAATAGGAGAGACAGGAGTCTTTCTTCATAAGAGGCATAACCGTTTCGACAACGTTGGTGTGTTGCTTGTCCGGAGTCAGGTTGATAACAAGATCTGCATCGGGCAGCATCTCTTCGTAGGTACCGACTTTGAAGCCATTTTCGGTGGCGTTCTTCCACGATTGACGTTTATCAGAGATTGCAGCATCGCGGAGAGTGTAGGAGACATCAAGGCCTGAGTCGCGAAGATTGAGTCCCTGGTTTAAGCCCTGGGCACCACAACCAACAACGACGATTTTTTTACCCTTGAGCGCTTCAACTCCATCGAATTCTGAAATATCCATAAAACGACACTGGCCAAGCTCTTCAAGTTGAAGACGCAATGGGAGACTGTTGAAGTAATTGTTTGACATGATAATGCTCCTTTAAAGAAATGATCATTCACGATTGAATGGAAAGTAATGACGATAAAACAATGAATTATGTCCGGACACCATAACACTTGATTCTGTTGCGTAAAGTGAGTTAGATGTAATGTAGTATTGCAGTAAACGCAACATGGGGTAATTTGTGTAACATCTGAAAAAAAACATTCGATAGGTGGATTCAAAAAAATGGATATTCGTAATCTAAAGCTCTTTAAGCATCTGTCTGGAACCTTGCATTTTGGAAAGAGTAGTCGTGCCTGTCATGTTACTCCGTCGGCATTAACCAGGATTATTCAGCGTCTCGAAGAAAATGTTGGAGAGAAGCTGTTTTACCGTGATAATCGTTCTGTTCGGCTCACCTCTGCGGGACAGACCTTTCGTTCCTACGCCGATGATGTGATACTACGTTACGAAATGCTGCAGGGAGATCTTTCCAGGGAGCAGACGCTTGAAGGAGAGATTTCCTTATACTGCTCTGTTACTGCGGCGTATTCTATTCTGCCTGCAATATTTCAGAAGTTTCGTTCAGTGTATCCGGGAGTGAATATTAACCTGCAAACAGGGGATGCCGCACTTGCCCTGGCAAAGTTGCAGAATAGAGAGGTTGATATTACAGTTGCCGCCTTGCCGGATGTACTGCCGGAACGTGTTCAGTTTCTAAAAATCCTTGAGACCCCCCTGGTGTTTATAGGCCCAAGAGGCTATAGGGAAATAATACAGTACCAAGAAAAGGAAATTAACTGGAGGAGAACGCCGATTATTACAGCCGATTTTGGCTTAAGTCGTGAACGAACGGATATTTGGTTTTCTGAGAAGGGAATTGTCCCCAATATTTATGCACAGGTGGCAGGGAATGAAGCAATTATTGCTATGGTTGCACTAGGGTGCGGGGTGGGGGTTGTGCCCGGGCTGGTTCTTGAAAAAAGTCCTCTACAGGAACAGATTGATATCCTATCGGTAAAACCTGAACTGGAATCCTTTTCCATTGGTATCTGTACAACTAAGAAAAATATGCGACCGCCGCAGGTGGATGCCTTTTGGGAGATTGCCGCCTCAATTTGATTGTTGACCTCTTTTTTATGCGGCGACCGTGTTGCAGCTGAAAAGCATGTTCTTTAACATTTTCTGTTGTGGTACAGAAAGTTTGCCAAACTGGATCCCTACTTTTTTGTAAACCATCCCCGGGATTGAAGAAAAAGAGACTTCTCTGTCCCAGACAACTTTTCCAGGAATTTGTCTGGCATCAAGGCCATTCTTGTTGCATAAAATATCAATGGATAACTCTCCGGCGATACAATTTGTTGTTTCATCAAGAAAAAGTAAGGAAAGCCCTCCCTTGCTAACATCGAGCACCTGGGCAATTTTATCACAGGCCAGAGCGCGAGTCCCTTGTATGGCATCAAATCGTAAAGCTTTTCTTTCTTCTAACATAATATGCTCCGTCTGATGAGTGAAACGTGTCGCAATTGTGTACGAATAAAGAGTGTTTTTTTTGTCATTCCTCGATGATTCCTGAGATAAACGACTAATTAAATTGTATGTGAAAATGAGCTTGTTTGTCAAGATAAAACTGCGTGTGAACAGGGTGATGGGATGGAAGTACCTCTTTTTATTCAGACTGTTTTACCTGATTGCGACCGGCCAGCTTTGCGCTATACATGGCAGCATCCGCTGAGCCAATAAGTCCTTCCCCTGAGCAGTTGTGTTCAGGAAAACAAGCCACTCCAATGCTTGCAGTGAGGTGGATTCTTTTACTGTTAGCCAATGGAACGGAGGAGGTTCTAATCGCCTCACATAAACGTTCTGCCATTTCAGTCCCCTGGGAAAGAGGGGTCTCGGGAAGGACAACAACGAACTCTTCGCCGCCATAACGTGCGACATAGTCCGTTTTACGAATAGTTTTCTTCAGGATTTTTGCAAGGTGGATGAGAGCAAGATCACCATTTTGGTGCCCGTAGGTATCGTTGACAACTTTAAAATGATCCAGATCCACCATAAAAATGGAAAGAGGATGCTGGTAGCGTTCAGCCCGTTCAATTTCTTCAACTAAACGATTCTCAAGGATTCTTCGATTATAGAGACCGGTGAGTGGGTCGTGGGAGGAGAGATAGCGAGCCTCTTCTTCTGCTAGTTTTCGTGCGGTAATGTCTCTTGCTATTCCTAAAACCCCAATAAGTTCTCCCGTACTATGCCATACTGGAGATTTGATGGTCTCCAGCAGCTCCTTATGGCCATCACTTGCAAATGTTACACTTTCTTCATTTATAAGTGGCGAGCCTGCGTTCATGGCAGCTATGTCATGTTTCCTGAAGAAGTCGGCGAGTTCTTTGTCTACAAAGTCGTAATCTGTTTTGCCGATAATCTCTTTTTGGGAAGCACCAAAGAATCGTTCAAATTTAGGGTTGCAGGAGAGATATACCCCGTCAGGATTTTTTAACCAGACAAGATCCGGTATTGTTTCAAGCACGGTTCGCAGCAGTGCTTCACTGTTCTGTCTTTTCTGTACTTCTTCCTTCAGAAGTCTGTTTTTCTTTTGTGCTGTGCTTCTTTGTCTGTCGGCTTCTGTGGCTTGCTGACGAAGAAGCAGAGTCTGCGTTCTTGTACGATTTCTAATAATTATCGAGCAGAGCGCAAGCAGAGTGAGCACAACTAGAGAAAAGAGATACCAGCGAGAGGTTAAAAAAATACCGATCCCTCCTTTTTGGGAGTACCAGGCGGCGAGTATAAACGGAGTACCCGGTACAGGAATAGTTGTGGGATTCGATACAGAACCAGTGCCAGCTCTATTGCTATTTTTCTCTACTGGTTTCTCAGGGGTCTGCTGGGTTATAATATGCGCCGGGTTGGAAATTGTAATGGAATATTGGATCTTCTCTTTAGGTTGGTTATGGATCAGATAATGAACAACTTCATCCTGGTTAACTTCTGCAAAGATGCTTCCCATTCTTTTATTTTTATAGAAATATGGAAGGATAAGGAGGGTATGGTTTTCATCCCCATCCCTAATCATAAAAGTGGTGAGTCTATTTATTGACAGAGCTTTTTTGTGCAATCCCTGATTACTTCTCCCGCGCGCCGATCCAACATCTATAAGTGTGTTTCCGTTATGTTCCAGAAACAGTAAGCGGAGATAAAGAGGTGCATTGTTTAACGTCCTGTCAGACACTATTGCCTGAAATTTTTCCTCCATGCTGAGCAGACTCGAACGCAGCCCATATTCCATTGACATACCAAGCGAACGATTTGAAAAAAAGACACTAAAAGTTTGGTCTCTGGCAAGGTTAAGGAGATCATTTTCACGTTCGGAATGAAAATAGCTGAATGTAGATGCTCTTTTTTCAAGGTTAATCAGTAAGGCGTTATCCGAAGCTAAGCGTAGGCTTTGCTGGGACATGTAGCTTGATCCAATAAGCAGTAACAGATATATTAACAGAAAAGGACCTGCTATATATGGCAAAAACCGCTCTATCATCGTGTATGGACTCTCTGTGAGGATCGACTCAGCATCTGTAAAATCAATTCTTGAAAAAATCCGCATAATAGCTGAAAACAGATGGGTAATATTTTTTAACCATTCTGTTATAGGAGCCGTCGGATTTTGATTTTTTAAGGTATCGATTAAAGGCTTTAAGAAGTTGCGGTGAATCTTTTCTAAATCCAGCCCCCATGACCTGTGCGCTGGAAACAGGCCCAATGACTTTTAGTTGGCCTGGCCATTTTTGGAGTGCAATAAGAGCGTCCGGTGCATCGAGCAGAGTGGACTCAGCCTCACGGGCAAGAACTGCCGGTGCAAGCTCGTTGAGTTGAAGCTTGTCATTCGGCAGGATGATCTGTGCTTTCGTTTCAGCCATATGGTACAGAAAAGGATCGAGACAAGTGTTCTTCAATGCCAGAACAGTGTGGCCATTCAATGAATTCTTAACTGCAATAATATCTGATTCTATTGATCCGGATGGCTTGATTGGTTGTAGATTTGCATCGGCATGGGCAAGTAACCAGACTGAAGAGGGGAAGGTGGGCTCTGAAAAAATGATAACATTCCGACGCCAGGGAAGCATTGTCATTCCAGTTTCAATAATATCCCCCCTGATCTCTGTCTTTTCGAGAAGTATTGCTCCCTCTGCTCCCCGACGGGCGTGACGTCCGGTAAGGTCTCCAAAGATGGTGCCCCAGTCACTGGCAATATAGATGTACTCCACTCCAATTGAGGTGGCAAAACCTTTTATGAGCTCGATGCTTAGTCCATCACCGCTTCCGGTTACAAAATTCGCATAGGGGATTCCAAGATGGCGTAGGACGCCTGCCTTTTGTATCTCGGGGAGATCCTGGCTGTAGCTGACAGAAGAAAAACATAATAAGCTCAGGATGCTATAGAGGAAAAAGTGTGTTTGAAGAGAACGGAATAGGCCATTCCTAGTAGAAGGTTTATTGGCATATTTAACCGGAAAATGTTTTCTGGACATAATACCTCGCCTTGTAAGGAAACAAAATATCTGACAACCTTATTGATAATGTGTTGTTTTCCAATATTAATTGTATGTGAAAAACTAGGCTGTAGTCAAGGGAACAGTGAACAATAGGTTTTTAAAGATGATATAACAGAGGAAAAAAGATATGGAAAATTTCATTCGCTTTTGTTTGCTGGGAGTATTGCTATTCTTACTGCCATGTATTGGTGCCACTGAGTCGTGGCTCTATGAAAGCGGAGGCAGTTCTACCTTTGCAGCTGTGCTCTGCCATGGAAAAGGCGGTGATCCTGAATCCCATGTGGTTGATCCTTTACGGCCAGAACTTAACGAGCAATTAGGATTTCACACCGTGTCTCTGCGGATGCCGGGTGGTGTGAAAACGGTGTGGGACTATGACCAGGATTTTTTGGCAGCATCTCAAGAGATAAATCGTGCAGTCCTGTTTCTACAAGAAAAAGATGTACGCAGAATCGTACTGATTGCTCACAGTCTTGGATCCCGTATGGCCACTACCTACCTTGCATCTTCTCCTAGTCCGCTGGTACAATCTTTTATCGGGGTGGGCATTGGGCATGTTGAATAATGGCAATAGGCCTTTAACTGTCTCCAAAATCGATAGGATACAACTTCATCCGTTTAGAGGGCCTAAAGACTCTTCTATTCTTTATGGAATTATTTCTTGATAGACCAAAGGTTTTAAGGCTCGAAAAAAAATTGTGCTCTTCGATTTTGGTTTGTTCTAACATGGATTCCGAAAAGCCTAAGGGAGTGGCTTTTTGCGTCGGATTCAAGCTGGAGAAAACAACGTGTTCAGCCTGACCCCAGTTAATATAATCGCTTGAATCATTTCCTATCCAGAATATCTTTTCTTCTATTGCTGCTTGCGTTGCCCGAAAGTCTTGATACGTAAATAAAAAAACCTCCTGTTTACCGAATGTGAAATCCGATTAACAGGAGGTTATGAATGCAGGGATAATACCCTTATTAATTGCTTGCTCTATTCTGCAGCAGCTACCTGTGCTGGAGCTTTGTTTACATAGTTAAAGAATACTGGGAATGCCACGAAGAAAGCTACACAAATCAGATATTCAATACCTTTGATGTGTGTGTAGTAATCAACCAGAGTATGCAGAGGTTTTACCATTCCGATTGCTACCATGTACTGTCCTGCGAGTTCACTTACTGACCAGCCTACTGAAGAAAGTGCGCTTGTAAGAGCTGCTGCAACCCAGAGACACATGATTGAACCGGCGGCTAATATTATTCTTGATCCTGTTTTTGAAGTATTTTCTTTCATTGTCTTATCCGTTTTAAATTTAAGTGTTCTTAGAATTTTATTAGCCAACAATTGCGGTTAAGTACCCTTTAACTACATTCATAGGTCCCATGCTCATCATTGCACTGGCGATACAGGCAAAGCCCCAGATTCCAACGAGAGCAGCCATGGTCATTCCTGCGCCAAGAGCAAATGTAGAAGTTTCATATCCAGCTTCAACTTGAGTTCTAGTAGTTGTATTTGTGTTAGTTGTCATGGCGTTCTCCATATAGGGTTAATTGAACTTATTTTCTTAGTTTCTATGCCTCTTATCTAGCATCAACCGTGCCAAGTTTACTTTTTTTAGGGTTGTTTTTTTTGTACAGCAAGCATGATGCTGTATTTACAAGGAATTGTGTGATTGGAAAGTTAAAATGTCCTTGCCACACCTATGTTGTTATGAAATGAGGGGAGGAACGTTTATGTGGTATCGGAGTGAAAAAGTGTAGCTTGTCTCAACAGATATGTTGCAAGCTTTACGGATAGGTGTGGTAATGATGAAGAGGTACAGCAAACTTAGGAAAAAAGACTTTGAAAATCTTACAAGTTGATGGTATCTGAATTCCAACACTCAACAGTTTCTTATGTCTTGATATAGATGTGAGGCGTAAATACTAACCTGTACCGGGCCTATCTCTCTTATTGGAAAATATGTCCAATATAACTGTTTATATAGTCTTTTTGCTGCTTGGGACGCTGATTGTTTCTCTGCTGCATTACTATTTTTGGCGAAGGCTTGTGAAAGACACAGCTTTAAATGGGTTAATAAGAAGGCTTGGAACCTTTTCAATAATTCTGCTTGCCAGTTTATTTCCCATATCAATCGCAGCTTCGAGTTTACTTTCTTTCAGGCAGGCGTTCCCAATAGTTTGGCTTGCCTATCTTTGGCTGGGGAGCATGCTTGCCCTCTTTGTCCTTTTGGTTTTCAAAGACCTGCTTAGCTTTCAGTTGTATATCGTTTCCAAATTTACAAGCCTTTAAGGTGACAGGGCAGACATTGGGAGAAGAAAATTTATGTCTCGTTCCGTTGCTCTTGGTACATCACTATTTGTTTCTGGATTCTCTGTTATTGGCGTCAAAAACTATTACACCAGTGCCGTTGTTAAGAAACATACTGTTGCTCTTCCGGGACTACCTGTTGTATTCAATGGATTTAAAATAGTACAAATATCTGATCTCCATATAGGACAGATGATGACAGGGGCCAAGCTAAAAGAAATTGTTGCCCAGGTGAATAGTCTACGACCTGACCTGATTGCTATTACGGGTGACCTTGTCGATGGAAATACTGATAAACTTTTAGATGAAGTTGCAGGACTTAAAAATCTGAAAGCAAACTGGGTGTCTACTTTGTAACAGGCAACCATGAATATTACAGTGGTGCCGACAGCTGGATCGCTGAAATAAAAAATATGGGAATAAAAGTTCTTAGTAATGAAAATGTTCAGATTAAAAAAGGAGATGAGTGGTTCTATCTGGCTGGTATTACAGACTATGAAGGGGGAAAGTTTGGTGCGAAACATGCGGCTGATTTCCATAAAGCCCTTGGAGGTCTGGAGACAAACAAAAAGAAAATTCTCCTCGTTCACCAACCCATTGCAGTTATAGAAGCCACAGAATATAAAACTGATCTTGTCTTAGCAGGCCATACCCATGGCGGGCAGGTGTGGCCCTTCAACTACCTTGTCTACTTGCAACAACCTTATGTGAAGGGATTTCATCAACATGAGAACACAAAGCTATACATAAACCAGGGAACTGGATGCTGGGGACCACCTTTGAGAATGGATTCCTATAATGAAATTACTGAGATGACTTTAGTGTAGTAGGGGGGGCTCGTCATTTTGGTCAGTATAGAATAGGATCTTTCCCCTTCTCTGTTGTCCCGACAATTTTTTTGAAGAACCGAGCCAGCACACGGTGGAACAACCCTGACATTCGTGCTCTTTATGGTGAATATGCTGCTTTGATAAAAGCATATTTGGTAAGTTGGGCTGTGTTTCCAACTGATATTGATGTTCAATGTGCAGCTTAAACTCGGTGGTATTTTGTCTTGACTTAGGGGCCCCTTCGTCTTGACTCGGATGTTCAGAAAATCGAGCGAGGGGTTGGCAAACAATAAAATATTTTGTTAAAACATGAAAGATAGCTGCGGCATTCCATCTGATTGACAAAGAGGAACTGATGTTCATAAAAAAGATTATGGGAATTATCTCTCTAAGAATAAAAACAACAATTTTCAAATACTTATGGGCCGTTGAAGCCATAAATGGAATTGGCAATTTAACAAAGAAATGTGTCAATTATATACCTGAAATACAAAGTAATGTAATAATCTCAGGGTGGCTTTTCGATGTGAAGGAAGACAATAACATTAGAGAATTATCCATTGAGATTGCTGGGAAGGGTTATCATGCAATCTGTGGTCTGATACGAACCGACGTATCTTTTGAATTTAAGGAAAAAAAATATGGTAACAGCGGCTTTCGCTGTGTGATCCCCAAAGGGGAATTCCAAGTTGGGAGAGTGTATGACATCACCTTTCGAATAAGGACCGGACAGGAAAAGACAAAAACCATTAAAACTGCGATCAGTTTTGCAATCGATTGCGAAAAAGCCGAAATGTCAAGCTCTACATCCCATGAGCAGCTTCAGTATTCCCAGTATCTAGGAGAGGTATTGTCGCTCCAATATATTGCCGGAACAGGAATAGAAATTGGTGCCCTGCATGCCCCCCTATCCTTTGACAACAAAAAAGCAAAGGTCCTCTATGTTGACAGAATATCGCAACAGGATTTGTACCGTCAATATCCGGAATTCAAAAAGTATGATATTGTTGCACCCGATATAATTGATAGTGGTGATGAGTTGGCGACAATATCTGACAACTCATACGATTTTTGTATTTCCAATCATGTGCTGGAACATCTTGAGGATCCGCTCAAGGCGCTCTGCAACTGGATGAGAATACTTAAAACCCAAGGAATTTTATATCTCTCAATTCCCCTGCCTTATAATGTTGTCGATAAAAATAGAGTGCCCACCCCCATTTCTCATATTATTGATGATTTTGGCCTGATGACAGAAGATAGAGAAGAATATTTAAAGCTGCGCCATGGCCATTTTCTGGAATTTGCCAGGAGTACGAATCTAGGCGAATCAGCCAATGATGATTTTCTTAATGACAAAGCCAGGGGACTCATTGCCATGGATTACAGCATCCATTTCCATGTGTTTTCTGAAAACACTCTTCTACGGATGGTCGATTTTGTAGCAAAAATCAATCCCTTAAAGATTGTCGAATTTGTCAAAAATGAGCCAGAGGAATTCATCATTATTATAGAAAAACAGTAGCGGGATTACTGACAAGGCGGCATCCAAGCCAACCGATGAGGAACTCCTTGTCCTTGGTATCCTCTTAATATAATTTTTTTCAAGAAAAGCGAAAAATTAGGTATTTATACCTATGTGAATTTCCCCGAAACCATGTTTGAATGATTGGTGATTCATTGTAGAGGGGCGAGAATAAACAGGAATAGTCTCAGGGGGGGGCTCCACATAAACTGATTATTATTGCCATTGACTTGTTTTTTAACTGCTTCCGAGCCTCTGGTGGAGCGAATACATATTTGTAACTAAAAGTATTTCAGTGAATAATGAGTATTCCAGAGC
>Ga0222693_100291_pt1 | contig 13765 bp, 12 predicted proteins | sample AntAcemetage1331_FD_179840 | JGI IMG/M metagenome (GOLD analysis project Ga0222693, IMG submission 179840) | Saline water microbial communities from Ace Lake, Antarctica - #1331 | ecosystem: Environmental > Aquatic > Non-marine Saline and Alkaline > Saline | place: Antarctica: Ace Lake... | reverse complement strand
AGAGAGATGAGAGAAAAAATAAATAGTGAAATCAAACCGGGAAAATCACCTTCGATTATCGCGGGTTAAGAATGATTATATTTAAGTGATGCTATGATCGGTGAATTATTCATAATTTTTATCGGTGTTGTCCTGGTCAATAACTTTGTCCTGGTCAGGTTTCTCGGACTCTGTCCCTATATCGGGGTATCCCGGGATTTAAAATCCGCCACCGGGATGGGAATCGCGGTTATCTTTGTTATGACCCTGGCCTCCGCCGCGACCTGGTTCATATATCAATATCTTCTGGCTCCCGGTCCGTCCAATATCTGGTTCGGTCTCTTTGGCGATGGAATTGATCCCTCATCTTTCGACTTCACCTATCTGCGAACGATTGCCTTTATTCTGGTGATAGCCGCGCTGGTGCAGCTGGTGGAGATGGTCATCACCAAAACCAGCCCTACCCTGCACCGGGCGCTCGGGATATATCTACCCTTGATCACCACCAACTGCGCGGTACTGGGAGTAGCCGTGCTGAATATAGATACATTCTTTAAGGGGGGCGAGGCGGTAAGCTGGAGTCTATTGAAGAGCTTGACTCAGGGATTTGGCGCCGGGGTTGGTTTTACACTGGCTCTAATCCTGATGGCCTCAATCCGGGAGCGTCTTGATCTGGCGGATATACCTCCGGCCTTGAAGGGGGCGCCGATAGCTTTTTTGGTCGGGGCGTTGATGTCTATGGCGTTTCTGGGATTCACCGGCTTGATATAAGATATTCAATAACCACGAAGAGCACGAAGAGGAAATAGAGAATGGGGATTAGGGAATGGGGAATAGGGAATAGGACTCGTGTTCGTGACTATTCACCATTCACAAAAAATTTCGTGATCTTCGTGTTCTTCGTGGTGATAGACACTTGTTAAAGTAAGGATAGATTAATGGCCGAAATATTAGCAGCGATATTGACAATTAGCATATTGGGTTTAATATTCGGACTTGGTCTCGCGATCGGGAGTCGGATCTTTTCCGTCAAAACTGATCCCCGGCTGGAGAAGATCGAGGAACTTCTTCCCCAGCTCAACTGCGGTGCCTGCGGATATGGGGGATGTGCCGATTGCGCCCGGGCCCTGCTCTCCGGCGATGCCGAACCAACCGTCTGCCCGGTCGCTCCCCCGGAGTCTCACCGGAAGATCGCGGAGCTGCTGGGCAAGATGCTGGAGGAAGAAGAGAAACTCGAGGCGCGGATATTCTGTCGGGGCGGCCATGATGCCGCCCGGCGCTACCAATATGAAGGGATCAATACCTGTGCTGCCGCCAATCAGCTCGGGGGGGGAGTAACTGCTTGTGATTATGGGTGCTTACGGTATTATACCTGTCGGGATGTCTGCCCGTTTGACGCGATTATAGTAGATGCGCGCGGCAACCCCGTGGTAATTCCCGAAAAGTGTCGGGCCTGTAAGCTTTGTGTTCAGGAATGTCCCCGGGAGATTATCCGGATGGTTCCCAAGACGGCTGAAGTGGATATTCGATGTTCCTCTCACTCTAAGGGAAAGGTAGTAGTCAAAGTTTGTTCGGTAGGCTGTATCGCCTGCGGTAAGTGCGTCAAGGAATGTCCGGTCGATGCGATCAGGATAGAAGAGAATCTGGCGGTAATCGACTATGAGAAATGTATCAAGTGTGGAAAATGTATTGAGGTCTGCCCCCGAAATATTATTTCTTATTCATAAAATATTATAGTTTGGTAGAAAATATTAGTAAATGGCGCTATGTTTTTGATATGAACTTAGCTTCGCAACTTTTTTAACTGCGGATTAAGCGGATTATGCTGATTAAAAAAAACCAATCCGCCTAATCTGTTTAATCCGCGGTTTATTGTCCCGGTAATATCAATTAAGACAACCGGGATCCCGAAGGATTTCGGGAAAATTCCGAAGCAGCAAGTTAGCGCCCCCGATTATATCGGGGTAGACTATGGAGGTAACTTAATATGGATCAGGAAAAGATAAAACAAGCGATTCGAGATCTGCTGGTGGGGATCGGGGAAGATCCCGATCGGCCCGGGTTGGTCAGGACCCCGGAACGGATAGCCGAGATGTGCGAGGAGATTCTGGGTGGAGTCGGGAAGGATATCTCCGACCAGATCAAGACCTTTTCCTGTCCGGGATTTGATGAGATTGTACTGATGAAAGACATATCCTTCTATTCCCTCTGCGAGCATCATCTCCTCCCTTTTATGGGGAAGGTCCATATCGCTTATATCCCCAAAGACAGTATAATCACCGGGTTAAGTAATCTGGTTCGGGTGGTGGATATGTTCAGCCGGAGGCTACAGATACAGGAGCGCATGACCACGGAGATCGCCGACCTTTTGATGGAAAAATTAAATCCCCGCGGGGTGCTGGTTCAGATAGAAGCGGAACATCTCTGTATGAATATGAGGGGAGTAAAGACGCCGGGAACGATAGTCATAACCGAGGCTGTACGGGGTAACTTCCGGAGTGACGAGAGAACCCGCGCCGAGGCCCTGAGTCTGTTAAGAAGAACTTAGCGCCTGTGGCGCTAACGTTAAAAAATAAGGACGTTAAAGATAAAAAACGTTAAAGATCGTTGAAGACCGTAAAAAGATAATACGTTAAAGAAAAAAGACGTTGATTTACTCCTCCAGGGATAACGATATTCCGACAATTATTGTCCCAATACTATATACTTAAATAACAATGAGTTCATTAGCTGAACAGGTAAAAGAAGCCGGTGTAGTAGGTTGCGGCGGAGCGGGGTTTCCCACCCATGTTAAAGTGGGAGCGCGGGCCGAGTATGTCATTGCCAACGGTGCCGAATGCGAGCCTCTTCTCAGGGTGGATCAGCAGTTGATGATCTCCCGGGCATCCGAACTGGTCATGGGACTGGAACTTCTCAGTGAAGAGGTGGGTGCCACCCGGTCTATCATTGCCCTCAAGAAGAAATATCAGGGCGCGATTGACGCTCTGAGGACCGAGATTGCCCGCCGTCATTCCCGGGTGGAACTTTTCCTTCTGGGAGGTTATTATCCGGCCGGTGACGAGCACGTTCTGCTCTATGATGTAACCGGGCGGTTGGTTCCGGAAGGAGGGATCCCGATGGATGTGGGTGTGGTGGTTGATAATGTCGGAACATTGATCAACATTTATCAGGCCAGCCGGGGAATCCCGGTTACTCATCGGTTCCTAACGGTGACCGGAGAAGTGAAAAACCCGGTGACAGTGTCGGTTCCGGTGGGGGCTTTTGTGGAAGACGTTATCGAATTTGCCGGTGGTACAACGGTTGATGAATACAAGATCTTGGACGGCGGCCCGATTATGGGGGCATTTTCTTCAGGGTATGTTTCAAAGAAAACAACCGGCCTGATTGTTCTTCCCGAAGATCATAAACAGGTGCTATATAAACAGCGTTCGATAGAGATCGATGTAAAACGGGCTGCCTGGGCCTGTGATCAATGCCGGGCCTGTACCGATATGTGCCCGCGGTACCTGCTGGGACACCGAATTGAACCCCATATTATTATGAGATTGGTCGGCCAGCAGCGGGCCGATGCTATTCCTCCGGAAGATCTGGCTAAAGCGTATCTCTGTTGCCAATGCGGTCTTTGCGGTATGTATGCCTGTCCCACCACCATCTCTCCCGATAAAGTAATTGCCGCTTTAATGGCCGCAATGAAAGAAAAGGCGGTGGAGAAGACTCTTCTCAGCGATGAGTTTGAACCTCATCCTATCAGGGAAGGGAGGAAGATCCCTGTCTCCCGCATTTCCCGGAGGATCGATGTTCTGAGGTATGATCATGACGCGCCGCTTAAGAGTGAGCCCTTGAAAGTAGAACGGGTTCGGATCCCGCTCCACCAGAATGTCGGTGTACCTTGCCTGCCCCTGGTAAAAGTTGGAGACAGGGTGGGGGAGGGGAAGGTGATAGGTCGGCCTCCCGAAGGTGCCCTGGGAGCTCCGATTCATGCTTCCATAAGCGGGATGGTAGAGCATATATTTGACGACTCTATATTTATCCGGGCTCGTTGAGCCTGGATAAATATATTGACTCTTATTTTTGCTTCGCAAAAACAAGAGTGTGCAAGAATGGAAACAACACAAAAAAGCGAAGTTATTGATGAGAATAACAAGTAAGATACTATTAATCCTGGTCTTAGTTACAACAGCTTGTTCCCCGATTGAAATGGGGCGGAGGGTTTTGGGAACCTCGATTCAAGCCCTGGAAGAGGAGGAGAAAGGTCGATTCAGCGGTATTGCCCTGGCGGGAGTTGACGAGAGTTACGATGCTGTCTTCGCCGTGCTGGAAGATCAGGGGCTCTATATCTACCTGGATAGTCCAGAGAAGGGATATCTTACTGCCATGTGGTTCGACCAGCTTTTCCCTCGATGCATCGACACCACCGAGGTGGGTTTCTTTTTTGAAGAAGAAGGACCGGGACGGACCAAGATTGATGTAGTTTCACTGAACAGCACCCTGGCTCGTTCCGCCGCGGAGCTTATTTTCGAAGAACTAAACCAGTTGGAATGGATCGGAATGATGGAACAGGAAGAGAGCGAGGAGGAAGAGGAAACATCACCGCAACAGTTCGATCCGTTTCAGTAGTTCCAAGGATTGATCCGGCTGAAACGGTTCAAATGGGTCTAATCAGCTGAATCTCATCTCCCACCCGCACTAATCCCGACTCTATTACCCGCGCGAATACAACCTCATACGGCATCACACAGGGCGTCCCTGCCTGGACCAGCACACACTCCGGAAAGCATCTTTTTCCCACCAGGCTGATCTCCAGAACACTCTCTCCAATCTTCAGCCGGGCGCCCACCGGCAGTTTGAAGAGATCAACCCCTTCGGGAATCATGGTGGGGAAGAACCTCTTGAAACATAATCCCTCCACCGGATATCGGGATAGCTTCTCTCTCCCCTCGGCCCCGAAGAAAACCACCTGTTTATCTCCCGGACCGCCGTAGATATCCCCCCGCAGTCCGAAGTCCCGCTGAAAAAACCCTTCCTTTATGGATTCTCGGGGATTTCCTTTCTCCCGACCGATCAGAATCTCTTTAATCCTTCCCTTTGCCATAACAATTCATCCTTTATGATTATTTTTTCTTGCTTGAAAATTTTAATAAATCTGCCACAAAGGCACCAAGACACCAAGAAAAACAAATAATTTTTTCATGCGCACTTAGATTTTTTTCTTTGTGTCTTAGTATCTTGATGGCAAAAAGTCGCGAAGCTAAGTCCTATCGGCGACCTCCAGAGGCTGTCCGATATATTAAAATAAAAAGTATCGGGACAATAACTATTCAGAGATTAAGCAATTTAATGCCCGGCTCTGTTAGCGATGTGAATCTTTTAACTTTAGGCACTTAAGCGCACTTTAGGCACTTAAGGCACTTTAGAACATTGCGCCGTAGGCGCTATGTTCTTAATAAGTATGCACCGCGGTGGCCTTGAAGGAAATGTATATCGATCTTCCTTCGGTTAGTTCCAGTTCTTCCAGGGCCCCCCGGGTGATCAGGGCTTTCAGGATCAGTTCTCCACATTTGACTGTAACCTCATAGAACAGCCCCTGGCTCTTAATTTCCGTGATAATCCCGGAAAAACTATTTCGCATACTCGATGAGATCGGCTGCCGACTGAGCACGATATCTTCCGGCCGGATGGCCAATTCCCCCTCCGGGGCGGCCAGGTCGCGCCCGGTCTCGATGGATAGTCCATTGATTACCGCCCGGCTCCCCTGAAATTCCGCCCGGAAGAGGTTAAGCATTCCAACGAAACCGGCCGTAAATTCGGAAACCGGCGCTTTGAAAATTTCATCAATGGTCCCGATCTGCTCGATCTTTCCCCGGTTGAGCACGGCTCCTCCACGGGCCAGGGTTAACGCCTCGGAGAAATCGTGAGTGACCATCAGGAAAGTTATCCCGGTCCGGGAGTGTAGCTCTTTAAGCATTGCCTGGATCTCTCCCCGGAAGGAAGGATCTAGGGCATTGAGAGGTTCATCGAGGAGAATGATCTTTGGTTTGACCGCCAACGCCCGGGCCAGCGCGACCCTCTGACTCTCCCCTCCGCTGAGCGAAGCGGGGTCCCGGCCTAGGAGATGAGATAGTCCCAGGGCGGTAATGATATAATTCAGATGATCCTTATCTTCCCGGGCCCGGTGATATCTCAGGCCATAGCGGATATTCTTCAGTACCGTGAGATGGGGAAAGAGCGAGCGGTCCTGGTAAACGATACTGATCCCCCTCTTTTCGGGAGAGAGTTCCGTAATATCTTTTCCCCCGGCATAAATCCGGCCGGATTGCAGGGGGATGAGCCCGGTGATGGATTCCAGCAGTACGGTCTTTCCGGCGCCGGTCGGTCCAATGATAACGAAGAAATCACCTGCCGGTATTTTTAGGTTAATATCCCGCAGTTTGAAATTTCCACGTGATACCGCTAAATTTTCAATCCGGATCATATCCCGAAACACCCTCTTGATCGTTTTTTCCGATTTGCCGTGAGTACCCGCAGGGCGAGAAAAAGGGCCAGGCAGATCAGAATCAGGAGGACCGCGACCGGCTGTGAATACTCCAGACCGTAGCTTTCGAATCGTTCATATATCATAACAGGAGCAATCATCGGATGGTAGGCGATAACAATCACCGCGCCGAATTCACTCAAGGCCCGGGCCATTGACATGATAAATCCAGTTAAAATGCTCCGGGAAGCGAGAGGAAGGGTGATTCGAAAGAAGGTGGCGGGAAAAGAAGCCCCCAGGGATCGGGAGACATTTTCCAGGCGCGGGGGAACGCTCTCAAAACCGTTCTTGGCCGCGTTGATATAGAAAGGAATGGCGACAAATACCAGCACGGTTACGATCCCGGTCACGCTCCCCATCATCCGGATTCCTATTTCATGGAGGAGTCTTCCCAGCCAGAAATTTTTCCCGACCACGCCCAGGATTGCGATCCCTACCACGGGATGCGGAATTACGATCGGGAGGTCGATGATGCTCTCCAGGAGACTCTTCCCGGGAAACTGTCTCCGGGCCAGTAGGTAGGCCAGCGGAGTCCCCAGCAGCAGAGAGATGAGGGCGGCCAGGCCCGCGGTATAGATGCTCAGCCAGATGGCCCGGCGGACATTGATATCATGGATGGCCTCGCTCATCCGTTCCGGCGAAGGGCCGGAGACCAGCCGGAGCAGGGGAAAAAGAATGAAGCTGAGCACCAGGAGTCCGCAGATAATGGAGAGCCATAAGAATGAATTTTTTAGCCTCATATAAATTAGCTCACTTTGTTTGCTACTTTATCCGGTCCCGCACATAATTTATGTGCGGGGGCAATAATATTTTACTTTGTAAAAATTATTATGTTTTGATTCCAGTGTTAATCTGTGGTTTTCAAAGTAATAAATAGTACTTATATTTAATCTTACAATATTTTCCCTGCTCTTTCGGCAGATCAATTTAATACCCATCTCTGTTAGCGAGGCGAATCTTTTAACTTTTTCATCCGCCATAATGCTTGCATCCCGAACTTGATTCGGGGCTTTAGCGACGGCTAAGGCACTTTAGCACACTTTAGGCACTTAATAACATTGCCCGAACGAAGTGAGGGCTAAGTTCTATTTAACCAGGACCCGGATGTCGGAGGGGATCAGATTCCGCATCTTTTTCGAAGGTACGATCGGGGGCAGAAGTGGGGTCTGGCCGTTATCTTCCAGGACTTTCAAACCTCCGTCGGGAGAGAGAAGATATTTCAGGAAAAGTTCCGCGGTTGCCCGATCGGGAGCCTGCTTGAGCAGGGTTATCCCGTAAGTAATCGACTGCCCCCGCAATTTGATATACTCGCCCGGTTTTTTTCCCGAGATCTTTACTTCAGCCTGCCGGTAGAAGTTATCGAGATCGGGATCGCCCAGGTTGATCTGCGGCGGGAGTTCCAGGTATTTTAATCCATGCTGTACCGCTACCGAACGGTACTCCCAGGCGTAGTCCATGTTGCCGGTCTGTAAAAGGGAGATGAGCTCCACCGATTTGGGGCGGATATTCTCTATCGGTCGGTTCCGGATCAACTTTTGATAAAGCCCGGGCTGCTGGTAAAAGATTTCAGTCAGTTGCAGCACCATGAGGCTGCGATAACCGCACGGATCGAGATTCGGATCCGAATGACCCCAGACCACACCTTTCTTTGCCAGAATAGTGAACCAGTTGTCTTTGTTTATCTCCCCGGCAAATTCGCTTCGGTCGGTATAGGCCAGAACCATCTGATTAGTGGCGAAGCGAACGTTCCAATCGGCGTACTTCGGGATCAGAAAGTTGTCGATTATCCGGTAATCGGCTGAGGCCATGATATCGCAGTCTTTCTTCAGATCCACGATCTTCCGGGCACATTTCCGGCTCCCGGACGCTTCCCGTTCCACATTGATACCGGGATGCGTCTCTTCAAAGTTCTTTTCCATTATGGCAAAAGGCACCGAAAGGCTCCCGGCGTGAAAGATGATCACTTTCCCGGAAGCCTCCTCATCGGAGTACCCTGTCATTGCTAATCCCAGAATTGGCAGCATACCGAAGAATAGAACCAGAATAAAATTCCTCATCTTAGTTCTCCTTCTGATCAGTGTTTCAGGGCTACCCGCTATTGCCCCCTAAAAAAAGTCCGGACCTTCCGCGGAGAAGGTCCGGACTTTGTCCATAAGCCGGAAGGCTCCATAAGATAATGGAACTTCGGCTTATCTCCTTTCCAAACGCGGGAGGCGCGCCAGTTTCCCGACAAGCCCTATCGCTCTGTTTCCCTGCCAAGTAGGTTTAGGAATTCCAGAGTCGGAGATGTGATGTACTCTATAATATTGTCTGGTTTTCCGGCAAGAAAAATATTATCTTCCCCGGGACCGAGGAAATTTTTCTATTCGTCTTTATCGCTCCATCTATGGTATATTCATGTTTTCTGTATTTTTCAGTTTCCGTCGGCTGATTTATTGCCGTCTCACTCAGGAAAAGATAAGTTGATAGGCACTGTATTGTTCCAAAGATTTTACATTATCAAATGGCGTTGACTTCAGTGTTTTTCCGATAAGTTAACGACGAAGGCGGTAACTTAATGATTACGATTGAAGAAGCACTATCAATTATTCTGGCTCATATAAAACCCCTGAGAGGGGAATCTTTTGAACTGGCTGACTGTCTGGACCGTGTTCTGGCGCAGGATATCACGGCCCGCTATAATATTCCTCCCTTTGCCAACTCCGCTATGGATGGCTTCGCGGTCCGGGCTGCCGATACCCTGGGGGCGTCGCCGGAGCAACCGGTCTCCCTCGCAGTATTGGAAGATCTCCCGGCCGGCAGTATTTCGGACCTGGAAGTTGGACCTGGAGAAGCGATTCGGATCATGACCGGTGCCGCTCTTCCCGCCGGGGCTGATTCTGTGGTAAAGGTCGAAGATACCGGATCTGGCAAGGTGGACAATAAGCGAAGGGAGATGGTCCTCATTTATCTCCAGTCCAGTCAGGGGGATCATGTCCGGTCGGCGGGGGAGAGCGTTAGGAGAGGGGAACTAGTACTGGAGAGAGGGGTTGTTCTTCGTCCGCCGGAGATCGGAATGCTGGCGGCTCTGGGTTATCCCCGGGCCCGGATTATCCGGCCGCCCCGCGTGGCTATAATAAGTACCGGGGACGAACTGCAGAACATTGAAGAGGAACTCCTCCCCGGCAAGATCCGGGATTGCAACCGCTATTCCCTCTCTGCCATGGTCAAAAAGTACGGCGGCACCACAGCCACCCTCGGAATAGCTCCCGACCGGAAGGATCACCTGAAGAAGATTTTGAGTCTGGCATGTACCACTGATATGATCCTCACTTCCGGAGGGGTCTCGGTTGGGAAGTATGATCTGGTCCGGGAAGCACTCCGGGAGATGGATGGCGAACTCCTGATTGATCGGGTGGCAATGAAGCCGGGCAAACCCCTCACCTTCAGTATGGTCAGAGGAATTCCGGTATTCAGTCTCCCCGGAAATCCGGTCTCGGTCCTGGTCTCATTTTTACAGTTTGTTCGTCCGGCGCTATTGAAGATGCAGGGGAAGACAAAACTGCGCAAACCGGTGGTTGAGGCGATCCTGATGGAAGATTGCGAGGAACGGACCGGCCGGACTCATCTGGTTCGGGTGATGGTAGAGATAGAAGACGGGGTTTATCATGCCCGCCCCACCGGCCCCCAGGGCTCGGGGATTCTCCGATCCCTGGTTCTCAGCAATGGCTTGATGGTTGTTCCTCCCAACCGCGGCCCGCTCAAAGCCGGCACGAAGGTTAAGGTCATCCTGATAGATCAGCCGGAGGTGGAGTGAAGTCGAGTAATTATTTATTGACCGGCTCTCTTCCTTATGCTATTTTGTTAAAAATGATTTAAGTCCAAATAATCCTATTTTTTCCCGAAAAGTATGATTATTTGAAATTAGTAATTGTCAAAATTATTTTCTCTATAGCATTAATCCAACAATGTTAGTCTTTTTTATAAAATAAGTTAGCGCTCGTGGCGCTAACTTACTGGTTTGTAATTTTCCCGATATTTATCGGGATCCCGATTTCATCTTTTTTTATATTAAATAAAAGTATCGGGACAATAAATTCGTGTAATTCGTGAAATTCGTAGTTCATTTAGTTCTTTTCAACGGAGATTAGCGGTTTAATAAGTTGCGAAACTAAGTTCGATAAAAATAACGAAAGAAGCATTAAAATAATTGTCGCCACTGATCTGACTTAATTATGTCGGTCTTGGTTCAAAACTAAATTAACGCCGCAGGTGCTAATTTATTAGGGAGGGTCTGAAATGAAGTTTACCGAGGAGTTAATCTTAACCGACGCCAATTTTGAGAATGAACTATGGCGTTGCGAGTACTGTGAAGAGCAGCCCTGCCGGACCGGGTGTCTTGAGGGTGAAGAATCATGTAAAAGCGGCTGCCCGGCCAATGTCTCGCCGACCGAATTTATCATGGCCGCCCGGGGAGGAAAGCCATCCGATATTCAGAGATCAGCAGCCTTGATTATGACCGCCAACCCGTTCGGCGGTGTCTGCGGCATGGTCTGCCCGGATACCCACTGCATGGGGACATGCGTTCATGATAATCTTGACTGCCCGATCAACATCCCGGCACTTCAGGCTACGATCATCCACAAGGCCCGTGAACTTGGTGTGATGCCAAAGTTGGAGAAGTCTTCTTCCAACGGCAAGAAGGTGGCGGTGATCGGAGCCGGTGCCGCCGGTCTGGCTGGCGCGGCGCTCCTGGGCCTTAAGGGTTATCAGGTTGATATCTTCGAGAAAGCTTCCTGGGCCGGTGGAGTCATCCGCTGTATCCCTCCCTATCGCCTGAGGGAAGATGTTCTGGATTCCGATATCGAATTCTGTCTTGCCCAGGGGGATATCACCCTCAAGACTGACTCGGAGGTTGAGGATCTTGCCGCTCTGCTTTCTCAAGGGTACGACGCGGTTCTGGTTTCAACCGGTCTCTGGGAAGCGATTAAACCGGGTATCCCGAATCAGGACCTGGCCATTACTTCACTTGATTTTCTTAGCGATCCCGACAAGTTTGATGTTCAGGGAACCCGGGTTGCCATTATTGGCGGCGGAGCGGTTGCCGCGGATTGCGCGGTAATGGCGAAAGAGTATGGAGCTGCCTATGTGGATATGTTCGCCCTGGAGACGGTAGGTGAGATGCCTCTGACCGGGGATGAACTGGTTGAGCTTCTGGAAGAGTACGTTGATATCAACGGCCGGACCGCGGTGGAAGAGATTGTAGCTGAGGATGGAAAGATCACCGGTCTCAGGACCACTAAAGTAAACCTCCCCGCCGATGAAGCTTTCAGCCTGAAAGCGATCTGCCCCATCGAGGGCTGCGGCCAGGAGAGATTCGGCATCGACCGTGTGATCCTCGCCATCGGCAACCGGTCGGCAGTTGAAAAAATCAAGAACCCGGCCGTCTTCTACGCCGGTGATGTGGCCCTTGGTCCGGTTACCGTGGTTGAGGCAGTCGCTTCCGGAAAGAACGCCGCCCAGGCGATTGACGCCTTGATCAGCGGATCCGAGAAGCCCGTGATCACCGATCCCGCGAAGAGTGAGGCAATCCTGCCCGGTTATAACTCCCGTCCGGTAAGTCTGGAGACCGACTTCTTCGGTCGCAAGCTGATCAACCCGTTCCTTCTTTCGGCCGCGCCTCCCAGTGACGGATTTGACCAGATGGAGAAGGCTCTTCAGGCTGGATGGGCCGGGGGGATTATGAAGACCGCTTTCGCTCCAGGTACTGAGATCCATATACCTGCCCACTATATGTACCAGAACGATCCTCTCACTTTCGCCAACTGTGATAATGTCTCCGGACATCGTCTTGACCGGGTTTGCCCGGAAGTAGAGAGATTGGTTAAGGCTTATCCCGATCGCTTAATCGGAGCTTCGACCGGCGGTGATGTGAGCGGTAACGACGAGAGTGATATGAAGTCCTGGCAGAGTAATACCAAAATGCTGGAGAATGCCGGGGCAATGGTGATTGAGTACAGTCTCTCCTGCCCACAGGGTGGTGAAGGCGCCGAGGGGGATATTGTCTCCCAGAACGCGCCCCTGACCGCTAAGATTATCGACTGGGTCCTCCAGGTGGGTGACCCGGATATTCCCAAGCTCTTCAAGCTGACCCCGGCGGTTACCGAGATCACCACCATCATTAACGCGATCAAGGAGGTCTTCGCCCGTTACCCGGATAGTAAGGCTGGCGTTACCCTGGGTAACACCTTTCCCAGTCTCGACTTCCGCAGGCTGGGCAAGGAGGAATGGGAAGACGGCGCGGTGGTGGGGATCAGCGGCGCGGCCGTTGCCCCGATCAACTACCTTACCCTGGCCAAGGTCGGGAACCTCGATGTTCATGTCTCCGGCAACGGTGGTCCGATGGACTATATGGCCGCAGCAAACTTCTTGGCCCTGGGCGTAAAGACGGTTCAGTTCTGTACCATAGTGGAAAAATATGGTTATGGGATTATCGATGAGCTCTGCTCGGGACTCAGTCATCTGATGGCCGCGCGGGAAATTAAGTCGGTCTCCGACCTGATCGGGATCGCGCTCCCCGAGCCGATCCGGGACTTCATGGATCTAACTCCGATCAAGCAGATCTCAACCGTGGATGAAGACCTATGTGTCCATTGCGGCAACTGCACCCGCTGCCCGTACCTGGCGCTCACTCTGAATGACAAGAAGGTACCGGAGACTGACGCCGAGCTGTGTATCGGCTGCGGTATGTGCGGTTTTCTTTGTCCGGCCGGCGCTTTGAGTCTCCGCGACCGGGATGAAGAAGAGACCAAGGCGTTGAAGGAAGACTGAGGGAAAAACGAATGTCCAATAACCAATGACCAACTGCCAATTTCCAAATGCAATTAGCCGATGGGGTAAGTGAAATTGGAAGTTGGAAATTGGAAGTTCATGTGGGGCCGGGGTAGGGGGAGACAACAAGAAGAATCGTCTGTACAAAAACAATGAATAAAACACCTGAAATGATAGGAAAGTCCCCGCATCGGGTTGATGTCCGGGAGAAGGTTACCGGCACGGCCCGTTACGGTCAGGATCTCAAGATGGCCAGGATGCTCTACGCCAAAGTTAAGCATGCTGAATATCCCCACGCGAAGATCCTCTCCATCAATACCGATCGGGCTGAGAATCTTGAGGGCGTTGCCGCGGTAGTAACGGCTGCCGATGTTCCGGGAAATCCTGCCTTTGGCGCGATCATCATTGACAATCAGCCGATAGCGGGGGATAAGGTCCGTTATC
>Ga0222693_100268_pt1 | contig 14859 bp, 10 predicted proteins | sample AntAcemetage1331_FD_179840 | JGI IMG/M metagenome (GOLD analysis project Ga0222693, IMG submission 179840) | Saline water microbial communities from Ace Lake, Antarctica - #1331 | ecosystem: Environmental > Aquatic > Non-marine Saline and Alkaline > Saline | place: Antarctica: Ace Lake... | reverse complement strand
CTGTCATCCGCGGTCACCGACCGCGGCTACAACAACCCAGATACGATCACGGGGCAACGGGGTTCACTGAAAGCTTAAAATATCGGTCTTAAGCGAGTTTTTCGGGGTCAAAAAACGCTTCTAAGGCCGTTTTCCCCGCAGGAATAATACTAAAATTCCATTCCAGCAGCCCAATGAATATTAGGGATATTAGGGGATGGAGGCAACTTCGCAACTTGCTGCTTTTTATTGAGATAATCCCATAGATTGTTTTCCAAAATGGAAAACATCCGCGATTTTCTCATTTTTTTGGAATAAAACAGCCACTTCTCCGACTAATGAGTGTGAGGAATAATAATAAATCTAAATCTCAATGTTACCAATGCGTTCTTCCGGGTCGGAATAGTTGGAGCCCGGGGGCGCGGGATTGAAAAAATGAATGGATCTGAACTTCTTCAGCGCAGCGAGGGCAAGACCCTTGAGTTCAAACGCGACCTATCATCACCACAGAATCTGTTAAAAACCATGGTTGCCTTCGCCAACTCTGCCGGTGGTAGAATGATCATTGGTGTGGACGATAAAACTCGATCCCCGGTAGGAATCAAAAATCCCCTTGATGAGGAAGAGCGCCTATGTAATTTGATTGCCGATTCTATTAGCCCCCGCCTGGTGCCAAATGTTGAAATGACCACCATTGAAGGCAATACCCTGCTAATGGTTGACGTTTTTTTGAGCGGCTCCCGGCATATTGCTCCCCGGGATGACCTTTGAGGATATGCGTCAGGGCCTTTCTAAAATCCGGAATCATGTCATAGCCCGTATCTTTCGAGAACTCAATCTGATTGAACAGTGGGGGAGTGGCATACCCCGTATTTTCCGTGAAGCGGAAGAACTGGGATTACCTGATCTAAAAATCAGGGAAATTGGAATGCGTATCCGTTTTACCGTTCCCCTGATCCGAAAAATCAGGATTCAAGAATCTACCGAACAAGTAACCGAACAAGTAACCGAACAAGTAAAACGGATCTTAGCTTGCTTGAAAGGTGGCTCTCTGGGGGCACGCGATGCAATGTATTCTCTTGGATTACGCCATCGACCAACCTTTCTTTACGATTACTTGAAACCCGTCCTAGGTGCGGGATTTGTTGAAATGACCCAACCCGACTCACCACGGAGTCCGACCCAGAAATACCGTCTAACGACACAAGGAAAAGCCATACTTAGCGCCATCGACCAACTGTGTTCGAAGGGATCAGGGGTGGACATTGATTATTGACTAATAGCCTCTTGATAGACCTGATTTACTCCCCGATATCGCGTATGGGTTTTTTATGTGCTTGGTTCTGATTCCGATGAGGGCCGCTACTGCTTTGGCTACCATCTGACCAACCGGTATCATGATCTCTTCGCCGATTCCCTGTCTTTCCGCGCGGTCACTCGGCTAGATAATACCAGGCATTGTCATCCTACATCCTCAATCCCCCGCTCCAATTCCGTGACATCCTTATGCTCAAACTATAACAAAATCCTTCCCGCCACGTTCAGGAAAATATAAGGGGACGTTGTTAAGTTGTTAACTTATTTTGATATCGAGTACTGTCCAAATCCATATAAGGCGAGTTGCACTACCCGAGTCATGGAGGAAACAATCAAAGGAGTTCCGGCGATGAAGTGTCACCGGTCGGTTCAAAACTAGCCATTCCAACCGCAGGGATTTTCCCCTCTATCATTCCCGAATCTCACTGATTCTTGCCCTGGATCAAAAAATACTCATATTTTTTCATTTTTTTGGAATAAAACGCCCTCTTCTCCGACTGATGAGTATGTAACGTTTTAATTGGGTTCCGATAAAAAAATAAAAAACCTCTTGACTATACGTGCCGTATAGTTTAGATTTAACTTGAAACCATTATTATGGAAAAGGGCATTATAATTTTATCTGATTATAATGGTTTCCCCCGGAAGAGTAAGAGACAGGCGGATGGTCTATTAAGAGCAATTTTGGAAAAAGAAAAAGTCGATTCACAATATCAGATTCGTATTAGCCCGGAACTTAGCGCATATTGTCGAAAGAGATTTAGAGGACTCAATTATACGAGAATACTGCAGATTGCCAAATCGGGAAAGATAGTAGGAAAGAAGCCACCGACTGAGAAAACAAGAGAATGGAGATATCTCCTCCAGGGATGGTCATCTGGAAGAAAAAGAAAAGAGAAATTTGAACTTGTATTATCATTTGAGAGCAAACAGACCGTTGTATTTATAACGGCCTATCCTCTAAAAAGAAGTAGGTGGAAAAAATGAAATGCCCGAAATGTGGAGTTGAGTTAAATCGGAGGAAGTCTTCAAATTATCACTTTACCGAATCAGGACTTTCCAATGTGTATCTTGGTAATATATACCTTGAGTACTGCCCGCATCATAAAGAAGTTATGGTCCCTGAAATATTCAGGATGCAGGAACTACTGGCTGTGATTTTTGTAGATGTCATATTAAATCCTCAACCCCTGAGCGGAGAAGATCTCCGTTTTTTGAGACAATCCAATGACTTGACCCAGGTAGAATTATCTCAACTGTTGGGAGTTTCTCCAAATACAGTCGCGCGGCGGGAACGTGGCAAATTGTGTTTTGATGCCGCGACGGATTTGAATATTAGAAGAGTGATTCTATCCCAGGCGGATAAATATATTCTTAAACTTTTAAAAGTTCGAGTAAGGCAATTATTTAGCCAAACAAACGCATTTTCGGCGGATTTTAAAAAATTCAGAGATGCCGTTAAAAGCGACTTAAAATATAGACATCCGGAGAAAGCGATAGAGACAATTCCCTGGCCTCTGATGAGGAAAAACAATCCTTTTTTAGTTCAGGAAGAAACTTTAGCCCCTGCTTTTGTTTGAATTTTCAGTCTACGGCAGGCTGGGGGGCACAATAAGGATATACATTCAGTGAGGACCCCAGATTTCTCGGGTTTCCTTACTCCCACCGCCTCTCCCACAATCGATCGAACTCTTTCAGGTATTTCCGGGCTACGCCGCTGTGATGGATAATCAGCATATTTTCGTCATTGGCGTTGCCGGCGTGCTTGGTCGGGTTGAAGGAGCCGGTGATTACTATCTTGCCGTCGATGACGAAGAATTTATGGTGGAGATAATATGGATTCGGAGCCAACTGATTCTAACTGTGAATCCGGGGGGAGAAGAAGTTGATTACAGGAAAAGAAGGGACGGCTCAATCAATAATAAGAAAGAGCCGTCCCTTTTTCTGATCAAATTGAATTGGCTTATCGGCTTAATGGAGTATCCCCATCCCTTCCGTAATATACCCGGGTCACGTCGCGGATAGCCCAGAGACCGAGATTGCTGCGGAAGATTCCGTTGTTGTCCAGAGCATCGCCGGTAAAATCCCCTGTCAGCGACTTATCTCCCTGGGTTCCATAATAGAACCGGGTTTCAGCACGGCTGGCCCAGAGTCCAGTGGCGGGACGATAAATAGCGGGGATATTTGGGAAAGACCCGGTCCATTTATATATACCCGGGACCGGCAGGTCGCCGGCCTTTCCAAAATAACAACGGGTTGTACCCAGTACCGCCCAGAGACCGGATGACCCCCGGAAGATGGCTATATCCGTCGTCCCGTCGTCGTCGTAATCGTTGGGAACCGGGAGATCTCCGTTGGCTCCGAAGTAGCGCGCGGTAACTCCCCGGACGCTCCATAGTCCGTTAGACTCACGGAACACAGCGGAGTCACAGGTCCCATCGCCATTGTAATCTCCGGAGACCGGCAGATCTTCTTCCCCGCCAAAGTAGAACCGGGTGATATTTTTTACTGCCCAGAGTCCGGAAGAGGGACGGTATATGGCAACATCGAGAAGCCCGTCACCGTCATAGTCCCCGGGGGCCGGGAGGTCTAAAAGTTTGCCGAAGTAGGTGTTCCCCAGTCCTTTGATCGACCAGAGCCCGCAATCCTGCCGGAAGATCGCGATATCGGAGATCCCGTCGCCGTCATAGTCGCCGGAGGCCAGAACCAGGTACTCCGGGGTGGGATACGGGGTCGCGGTGGGTGGCGGCAGTGTCGGGGTCGCGATCGGAGTGGGGGTGAGGGGCGGTGTCGGGATAGCCGAGGGGGGCGGCGTAGACGTAGGCAGGGGAGTCGATGTTGGTGTGGGAGTCGCCGAAGGGGTGGGCGTTGTGGTAGGTGGCGGTGAGGGAGTCCCTATTATCTGAAAAAGGCCATCCTGAGAGGTTACGTCAAACTCCCAGCTCTTATCTCCCCCGAACTGACCGCTCAGCTTTTGTTGGGCCAGGTGCAAAACACTGGTCATTCCCGGCCGAGCCCCACTCTGAACCTGGAATCCAATCTCCACTAAATCCCCTTGATCTTCTTCAGTTAAATTATTGCTTCGGGACAGGGCGATATTTATCCAGCCCGAGTCAACCTGGTAGTAGTAGGTGAGGTCGAAGTCACCGGTCAGGGGAGTTGTATAAGCGGTAAAGTCTGTGAGAACCGATGGATCAAAATCAAGCCGCAGGTCAACCCCGGAAAAGCCGGAAGCATCGTTAATCCGGATCGGCACCCGAACCGAATCTGCCGGATAGCCGGTACCATCGCCAACCGTGAGGTTGTAAGAATCCGCCTGGCTTTTCTCGGTCCTGGAACCCCCGGGGTTCACCGGCAAGCCCTTTATCAATCTTGAAATGAGAGTGATGTCGGCGGAGTCAATCACTCCGTCCCCGTTGAGATCTCCGGCTATCAACTGGTCTGGAGTAGGTATTATCATCCCGACATCAATCATCAAAGCCATCGCAACATCATCATCGTCTACCACCCCATCACCGGTCAGGTCGCCCCGGAGGTAGGTGGACGCCACGGTAAAAGTAGCGGTATCGGTAAAATCTACCGGGAGAGTCTGCTGGTTGAAATCCCGGAAGGTGACATCGGTGAAAGTATGAAGAGCCGGATCGGTCGAGCTCGCGAATTCGGAGACATGGAATTTGACATCAAAGAGATGGCCTTCACCTACCAGGGTAATCCCCTGGGTCTGGGTACTGTATCCGACAATATTGATCTGCCCGGCCGCGGTCTGACTGTTAGTGCTGACAATCAGGTCCTGGGTCAGAACGGTTTTTTCCACGGTCTCCACCTCGGTAGCCGGATCCCACTGAACCAGCGGAGTCAAGATCTCCGTATCATAGGTGACCTCCACATCCAGACCGTAAGCGGCGGCTATGCCATTGGCGTTCTCCGTGTTGATCAGTAGGGTGACCACGCTATCTGCTTTACCCCGGTAATCGGACATCAAGGTCACAATCTGACCCGTTGTTGCCGAGACATAACCACTAAGAGCACTCTCCAATCCATCGAAATTAAGCGCGGAAACCCGGTAATACCAGGTCTGGTTCAAGAGCAGATCGGTATCCCGATACCAGGTATTGTTGATCATCCGGTCATTGATCCCGACATACTCCCCTCCGGCGAAAGCTGAACGGTACATATTATAACCATCACAATAGAACTCGGGGTTGGGATCCCAGGATAACTTGATATTATCGGCCCCGGCAAACGCCCTGAGCCCGGTCGGCGCCGAGGGTGGAGGTATTGGCGTTGAAGTGGGCGTCGTTGTCGGGGTAGTGGAGGGCGTCGGAGTTATACTGGGCGTAGTCGTGGGGGTGGGAGTGGGCGTAAGAAATCCCTCCGGTGTCGGTGTCACGCTTGAAGTTGGAATCGTCGAAGGAGTTGGCGTTACGGTGGGCGTTGGTGTCACTGAAGGAGTTGGCGTCACTGAAGGAGTTGGCGTCACTGAAGGTGTGGGCGTCACTGAAGGTGTGGGCGTCGTTGATGGTGTTGGCGTCGTTGATGGTGTGGGCGTCGTTGAAGGTGTGGGTGTCACTGAAGGTGTGGGCGTCGTTGATGGTGTGGGTGTCACTGAAGGTGTGGGCGTCGTTGATGGTGTGGGTGTCACTGAAGGTGTGGGTGTCACTGAAGGTGTGGGCGTCACACTGGGGGTTGGTGTTTTATCTGGTGTCGGCGTGGTGTATGCCAGAAACATCTTGGCGATGAAGGCGTCGCGGTCGCCGGCATTAGCCGCCTGATAGGAATCAGTCGTGGGAAAATCGGCGGACTCGGTAAAACCCGCGATGTAGGTGTTCCCGTTGGTGTCTATAGTAATACCGTAGGCATACTCACTGTCGGTGCCACCCAGATAGGTGGAACATTCGAGAGTGGAACCGCTGGCGCTGAACCTGGTGAAGAATACATCGTAGCTGCCCCCGTAAACCGCCTGGTAGGGGTTCACCGTGGGGAAATCACTGGAACTGGTTCGCCCCCCTACATAGGCCGAACCGGCTTCATCGACAGTAACACAGTAAGCGATATCGTACAGACTACTGCCGCCCAGATAAGTGGAGTAGTCGAGCGTGGAGCCGCTGGTGCTGAACTTGGTGACGTAGGCATCACCGCCACCGCAAAGTGTTGATTGGTAGGCGTTCACAAGAGGAAATTGATAACCGTAGGTATTACCAGCAACGTACGCCGACCCGGCAGTATCGATAGCTAAGGCAGAGATGTAATCGTTGCTCTCGCTGCTCAAATAAGTCGAGTATTCGAGAGTAGAGCCGCTGGTGCTGAACTTGGTAACAAAACCACTCCTTCCTCCGCCATTAGTCGACTGGTAAGGGTTCACCGTAGGGAAATCACCGGAGTAGGTCCGGCCCCCTACGTACGTGTAACCGCTTGTATCTACAGCGATTCCGTAACCCGCATCATGGCCGCCCCATCCGCCGGCGTCGCTGCTGCCGAGATAGGTAGAGTAAAGAAGCGCGGAGCCGTCTGAGCTGAACTTGGTAACGAATGCGTCGTTAGTACCTCCCGCGTTAGACGATTGATAGGGATTCACTGTGGGAAAATCAGTAGAACTGGTGTCGCCCGTAATGTATATAATTCCGGCCGTATCAATAGTAATGTCTCTGCCATAATCACTGCCGGCGCCGCCCAGATAGGTAGAGTAGAGAAGCGCGGTGCCGCTGGTACTGAGCCTGGTGATGAAGGCGTCTTCATCGCCGGTGTTAGCCGACTGGTAGGGGCTCACCGTGGGGAGATCGGCTGAATCGGTATACCCCACGATATACGCGGATCCGTCCGTATTGACAGCAACGCCCAGAGCGATATCAGCTCCGGAACCGCCCAGATAGGTTGAGTAGAGAATCGTGGAACCGGTGGAGCTGAGTCTGGTGACGAAGGCGTCGGAACTGCCTGCGTTAGCAGCCTGGTAGGAATTTTCCGCGGGGAAGTTGGCGGATTCCGTATAACCCGTAACATAGACGGTTTCATCCGTGCCGGCAACGATGCCTCCGGCCTCATCCGCCCACTCGCCACCCAGATAGGTGGAGTAATCAACTGTAAGGTTCTGGGCAAAAATATACGCGGGAAGGATAATCACGGCAGCGATTAAGATTACGGCCACTGATGTTATTCTTAATATATCTGAAGATATCTTTATCATGACCGGCCTCCTTCTTTAGATTCATACAATAAGATCGTTAATGATACATAATAGAATTTAATGCAATCTATAGCAAGCTTTTTTTTAAAAATAATTTGCACTATGGCATCTCTTATTTTATACCGGGTAGGCTATGCTGATCACTCCCACTGCCTCTCCCATAACCGATCGAACTCTTTCAGGTATTTCCGGGCTACGCCGCTGTGGTGAATAATCAGCATATTCTCATCGTTGGCATTCCCGGCGTGTTTGGTGGGGTTGAAGGAACCGGTGATTACGATCTTGCCGTTGATGATGAAGAATTTATGATTGAGATAGTAAAGATTCTGGACCAACGGATTCTGACTTTGAATCCAGGGGGAGAAGAAGGTGATTACGGGAAAAGAAGGGACGGCTCAATCAATAGTATGAAAGAGCCGTCCCTTTTTTCTGATCAAATTGAATTGGTTTACCGGCTTAAGGGGATATCCCCGTTTCTTCCGTAATAAACCCGGGTTACGTCACGGATGGCCCAGAGACCGAGATCTCCGCGGAAGATTCCGTTGTTGTCCAGTGTATCGCCGGAAAAATCTCCTATCAGCGGTGTATCATCCTGAGTTCCATAATAAAACCTTGTTTCTGCGCGGATGGCCCAGAGTCCGATGGCGGGACGGTAGATGGCGGGGAGACTCGGGATCGGGCGGTCGCCGGTTTTGCCATAGTAACAACGGGTTATCCCTGGTATCGCCCAGAGACCGGTAGAAGACCGAAAGATGGCTATATCCGTCATCCCGTCGTCGTCGTAATCGGCGGGAACCGGGAGATCTCCGTTGACTCCGAAGTAACGCACGGTAATTCCCCGGACGCTCCATAGTCCGTTAGACTCGTGGAATATGGCGGAGTCACAGGTCCCATCGCCGTCGTAATCCCCGGAAACCGGCAGATCGTCCGTGCCGCCGAAGTAAAACCGGGTGATATTTTTTATCGCCCAGAGGCCGGCGGAGGGACGGTAGATCGCGACATCGGTAATTCCGTCACCGTCATAGTCCCCGGGGGTCGGGAGGTCGAAAAGAACGCCAAAGTAGGTGTTTCCCAGTCCTCTGATCGCCCAGAGTCCGCAATCCTGGCGGAAGACGGCGATATCGGATACCCCGTCACCGGTGTAATCCCCGGAGGTGATTACCAGGTATCCCGGCGTGGGGAATGGAGTGGTGGTGGGAGTTGTACTCGGAGTAACGGTCGGGGTCGAGGTTGCCGAGGGACTTGGTGTAACCGACAGGGTGGGAGTCGGGGTCGCGCTGGGGGTTGATGTTGGTGTGACCGACGAGGTCGGGGTCGGCGTCGGCGTGACCGACGGGGATGGGGTTGGGGTCGAGGTGGGAACCTGCTTGGCCGAATAACAGAGTTCCTGGTCGTTGTAGGTTGAACCGTCCAGACCGATGTAGTAATAGACATCGATGTTTCCGGTCAGTGGCGGCGGATAGATATTAAGTGTCTGCGAACCGTCATAGATCAGCTCCAGGTAATCACCTGCCCGGATATCGATATCCTCACTATTCCGGATAATTCTAAGCGCCGCCGGATAGGAAGGATAGGCCGACTGGTCGCTGAAACTGTCGGCGTTATCGTAGATCTCTCCATAGACCGCCGAGAGCGGATTGGCTTTTACCACCTGATAATACCAGCCATCGGCGGCGGAAGATCGGGTCTGGGCTAGCGAGAGTCCTTCGAGATCGGCAAGGAGTAGTGACTCGGTACAATAATCTGGCGTTGGGGTCACTGATGGCGTTGGCGTCACTGATGGTGTTGGCGTAACTGATGACGTCGGCGTAACTGAGGGTATCGGCGTAACTGATGGCGTCGGCGTAACTGAGGGCGTCGGCGTAACTGACGGCGTCGGCGTAATTGATGGCGTCGGCGTAACTGATGGTGTCGGCGTAACTGATGGTGTCGGCGTAACTGATGGTGTCGGCGTAACTGATGGTGTCGGCGTAACTGATGGTGTCGGCGTCACTGATGGCGTCGGCGTAACTGAGGGCGTCGGCGTAACTGATGGTGTCGGCGTAACTGATGGTGTCGGCGTAACTGACGGTGTCGGCGTAACTGATGGAGTGGGTGTCACATCGGGGGTTGGTGTTTTCTTTGGGGTCGGCGTGGTGATTTTCTGAAACATCTTGGCGACAAAGACGTCGCGGCTGCCGGCATACGCCGCCTGATAGGGATTCTCCATGGGGAAATTGCTCGAAAAAGTACTACCCGCGAGGTATGTGTTCCCGTTGGTGTCTATAGCAATACCGTATGCCTCGTCCCTGTAGCTGCCGCCCAGATAAGTGGAGTATTCGAGCGTGGAGCCGCTGGCACTGAACCTGGTGAAGAAGACATCGTAGCTGCCCGCGAACGACGACTGGTAAGCGTTTACCACGGGAAAATCACTGGAGTCGGTTACCCCCCCTACGTAGGCCGAACCCTCTTCATCGACAGTAATACAGTAAGCAATGTCATCATCATATGTACCGCCCAGATAAGTGGAGTAGTCGAGCGTGGATCCGTTGGAGCTGAACTTGGTGACGAAGGCATCACCTCCACCGGGAGGTGATGACTGGTAGGCGTTCTTAGTAGGAAAATTAGAACCATTGGTATTACCAGCAACGTAGGCCGACCCGGCCGTGTCAATAGCTAAAGCGTAGATGTAATCGACGTCCTCGCTGCTCAGATAAGTCGAGTATTCGAGAGTAGAGCCGCTGGTGCTGAACTTGGTAACGAAACCACTCCGTCCTCCGGTATTAGTCCCCTGGTAAGGGTTCAGCACAGGGAAATCACCGGTGTAGGTTTGGCCTGCTACGTATGTATAACCGCTTGTATCTACTGCGATTCCGTAGCCCTGATCCTCTCCGTCCCACCCATCGGCGTTGCTCCCGCCCAGATAAGTTGAGTATTCAAGGACGGAGCCGTCTGAGCTGAACCTGGTGACGAATGCGTCCTCCTCTCCCGCGTTAGACGACTGGTACGAGTTTACTGTGGGAAAATTGTCAGAAGCGGTATCACCCGTAATATACATAATTCCACCCGTATCGATAGCTAGGGCTCTGCCATTATCATCGTTGGTGCCGCCCAGATAGGTAGAATATAAAAGCGCGGTGCCGCTTGAACTGAGCCTGGTGACGAAGACGTCATAATTTCCCGCGTTAGCCGCTTGGTAGGGACTTACCGTGGGAAAATCGGTTGAATCGGTATAGCCCACGATATACGCGGATCCGTCCGTATTGACAGCAACACCCAGAGCTGCATCAAAATCGGAACCGCCCAGATAGGTTGAGTAGAGAAGTGTGGAACCACTGCTGCTGAGCCGGGTGACGAAGGAATCACCGTTAGTTTGATAAACAGCCTGGTAGGCATTCTGCACGGGGAAGTCGGCGGATAGCGTAAACCCCGTGACATACACGGTCTCATCCGTGCCGGCAGCAATTCCCCGGGCATCATCCTGCTCATCACCGCCCAGATAAGTGGAGTATTCGAGTGTAAGGTTCCCTCCAAAAATATCCGCGGGAAGGATACTCACGGCAGCGATTAGGATTATGGCAACCGATGTTATTCTTAATATACCTGATGATATCTTTATCATGACCGGCCTCCTTTTTTAGAAATATACAATAAGAACATTAATGATACATAATAGAATTTAATGCAATCTATAGCAAGCTTTTTTGAAAAAATATTTTGCACTCTGGAATCTCTTATTTTATACCGGACAGGCTATGCTGATCACTCCCACTGCCTCTCCCATAACCGATCGAACTCTTTCAAATATTTCCGGGCTACGCCGCTGTGGTGAATAATTAGCATATTCTCATCGTTGGCATTCCCGGCGTGTTTGGTGGGGTTGAAGGAACCGGTGATTACGATCTTGCCGTCGATGATGAAGAATTTATGATGGAGATAGTAAAGATTCTGATCCCAGCGGATATCGATCCCGGCGTCTTCGAAGATCCGGTAGCAGCACCAGGGGCTGTTCTGGCCGCGCTCCATAACACCTTTAACGTCAATTCCGGATAGGCTCTGCTCCAGAAGCGCCTCGGCGACCGGCTCCAGGGTAAAGGCGAAGGTGGCGAAGCGGACACTCCTCTTCGCCCCCCGGATCAACTCAATCAATCTTCGGGCGCAGGGGTCTTCGGGGGCGAAGTAACTCTCGACCATCACCCGCCCGATTGGTATCCGGGGGTTAAGAGTCGGTCCGGAAGAGTCTTTCCCGAACTTCCCGGACCACATCTCCAGAAACTCATCTTCATAGTTAGCGGCTATCCGGGTGGCTGAGATGACTATCACATTGTTATTATCTCGATAGCTTCCGGTCCCACCGGGATTGTAGGATCCGGTCCAGGTCAGAAAGCCGTCGATGACCATGAACTTGTTGTGCATGAAGTCTGAGGGGGCAAAGTCGGTTTTGATAGGTATTCGATCCTTGATGAGATGAGCCTGGGAGAATTTTGACCGGGCGGACGCGTCATCCATAATTACCCGTACATCAACCCCCCGTCCTTTAGCCCGGAGCAGGGCCCGGCCTACTTCCTCCTGAGTGAAACTATAGAATGCCGCCCAGACCCGCTTCTGAGCGCTGTCGATCAGAGAGACCATCCGTTCGACCACCGGGTCATGGGGAGTAAAATAGACCCGACACCATTCGGGCATTCCCTCGTTTCTTACATCCGGTGTGGGCGGACTGCAGGAAGCGATAATCAGCAGTGCTGTTATGATCCACCATTTCTTTGATATCTTCATTATTTAGCTATCAGTCATATCTCCACCGACACAAGGTCGGTGGTGGATAATATAATTAAAAGAGCTAACGTATAATGTGTTGTCCTCACTCATTGGTATCATTATCTAGAGTAGAGAATACCTGGCATGTTTCCCCGTCCGTTTCAATGATCAGACAACCTTCCTCACCGGTTTTATGAACTTCAGCTCCCTGCTCTTCCAAAAACTCTCCGCAGTCCCGGGGGTAGCGGCCGAAGTACTTCCGGCCCTGGATGAGAAGTCCGTATTCCGGCTTAACCGCTTTCAGGAAGAAAGGAGAAATGTGGGCACTGGAGCCGAGCCAGGGCGCTTTTAATACAGTTGCTTCGAGATCGACCGGTTTCTCGGCCAGATCTTCCTGGGCGATTATGCCGATCCGGGAGGGGAAGAGAAAGGAGATCTGGCCGAAGCGCAGTTTGGCGACCAGGGAGTAGTCCGTTTGAAATTTGGTTCCACTCAGGCACCGGGGCCAGAGGACTGAGAGACTGCTTCCCCCCATCGCGATCAGATCGTCGTGGGCCAGGCGCCGGTAATCGATCCTGTTCTTCTCCATTACTTCCCGGAGACGAGGGTAAGAGGGTGATGACGGACCCAGGGGATGATCGAGGACTGCCCCGATGGTAACTGTTTCGAGCAGTCTGTTGAGGACATTCAGGTGATCCAGGTTGGCCTGGGTAAGGATCAGATAGTCGATATGATTGATCTTCTCCCGGAAGAGATAAGGGGAGATGGTTGATCTGATATCACCGAAACGGTCGTCATCGGAGGTAATGAAGATGACAGGTCCATCCGCCTCTCTCAGGAGGGTCTGCTCTCCGCTTTCGGTGTTGAAGAAGATCGCCTGGAATGGAGGGAGATCCGGTACCGGGAGATAAAGGATTCCCCATCCAATCAGGAGGAGGACAGCCGACGTTCCGATAATCCAGAGAAACCTCCTCCGGGGGGGCCGGAGATAGGCGGGAGAGAGGAGGATTAGATACCAGATGAAGATCCAGGCGACGGGGAAGGCGGCCACCGTGATCCCGGCCCCGGGGAACCGGGAGAACCAGCCGACCAGCTTGAGGAGGAGCAGGATGAGGAAATGGTTGGGATAGTTGATCAGCCAGGCGATTGGCACCGCGATCAGTCCGGCCAGAGATGCTATAAATCCCAGGCAGACGATCCCGGCGACCAGGAGGACGATAATGATGTTAGCCGGGAGTGCGATGAGGGAGATGGAGTGAAAATAGTATGCCACCAGGGGCAGTGCGCCCAGTTGAGCGGCCAGGGGTACGCCTATAAAGGGCCGGAGTTTGGCCGGGAGAAAACGGATGGAGCGATCGATAACTGGGGTGAGGGTGATGATGGAGATGACAATCAGGAAAGAGAGCTGGAAGCCGGCGGTGAAGAGGTTCAGTGGGTTGTAGATGAGGAGTCCGAGCGCCGCGGCCGCGATTGCGGTCAGGGAGTTCCGGGGCTGGTTCAGGACGAAGGAGAGAGAGTAGATGCAGGCCATCACCCCTGCCCGGACGGTAGCAGTGGAAGCTCCGGTTATGAGAACGTATCCAAGAACAAGAGGAATCAGGAGAGCGTGCCGTATCCGGAGGGGGAAGGGGCTGAAGATAAACAGTCCCAGTATCCAGATGAAACTGACATGAAGACCGGAGACGACTAGGACATGGATGACACCGACAGACCGAAATTTATCCTTGATCTCATAAGGGATGGCGGCCCTCTCCCCCAGCATCAGGGCCTCCAGCAGCGTTGACTGAAGACTGCCGGGATGGTTCTGGGGATTGGGGAGACTTTCCCGGATGATATTCTGGAGATGGTGTTTGAGATTGATAGCCAGGCAGAAGAGGGAGTCTGCGCCGGCTTTCTCCTCTAGAATGATATCATCGGTTCGGTAGATCCTGCTTAGAGCGTGAATCGACCGGGCCGCCAGCCTCTCCCTCTGGGAGATCTCGCCCGGATTACCCCGATCCCGGGGGAGAGAGATTTTTCCGGTGATCGTAATTCTGTTCCCGCATTGGAGGATCGGTTCAACTTCCTTGACTTGGCCGTGGAATAAGACCTGGAGCAGGCCGGTAGCAGGGAACTCCTTCTTCCCCCGCGTAAGTTTTTCGCACTGCAGTTCAAACTGAACTCCATGGCGCCGGAAGAGCGGATCTCCCCGGATAGTTCCGGAGATCCGGACTGGACCGGAAGAGATAAAATGGGAAATATCATCCGGAGTAGGGCGGACCGTCGATGAGTACCGCAGGATCCCGGCAGAGATGATGAAGAACCCCGTCCAGAAGAGAAAGATATATTGGCTGGCCGGGTGGCGAAAGAGATTCCGGATAAGATAGAAGATCAGGCTCCCGGCGAGCCCGCCCCCGGCAAGATAGAGTGAGGTCTCCAGAGAGAGAGAAAGATATCTTCCCAGCACTAACCCGGTAATGAATAAAAGGGTGATTTTTAGGAGAGGATATATTTTCATAAAATGATTAAGCGATATGAGTGATCAGTCATATTATGAAGGTAGATGTTAATACCTAAATTGAGCGATTCTATGCGGCGAACTGCACCAATCTTATGGTCTGCCCCGCAAGTATGCGGGATCTCCGCTACGCTACGACACTAGGTTG
>Ga0222693_100255_pt1 | contig 15640 bp, 29 predicted proteins | sample AntAcemetage1331_FD_179840 | JGI IMG/M metagenome (GOLD analysis project Ga0222693, IMG submission 179840) | Saline water microbial communities from Ace Lake, Antarctica - #1331 | ecosystem: Environmental > Aquatic > Non-marine Saline and Alkaline > Saline | place: Antarctica: Ace Lake... | reverse complement strand
CCACCACGTTCATAACCATTACTCTAGCCAGGTAAAGCTTGTAAGCAGCTATCAGGATCGTTCCACCGATGAACACAAGCCATCCTTTAGTTCTAAAACCACTTTGAAACAAGTAAACAACCATTAATAAGCCGAAGAAAGTAAAGAAATAGCCTATATACTTGTTAAAAGTCTCATTATTCTTTAGTTTTTCTATCTTTTCTTTTATTTTAGAGTTTATTATAGTCATTTTTTGGTTAAACCTATAATATTCGTGTCGGCTTTGTTTGTTTGTATAGTTGAAATTAGTTGTTGAGTGCAATTCAAACGTTCAGCTACTTTCTTTTGTGTTTCATACTCGCATAAACCAATAACGGCTATATCTCTTTGTGCCTTAATCTTAGTGTCTTTATTATTGTCAAAGTCAATCGTTTTGACTGCTAATTGTTTCTTTTCCTCATAAGCTTCAACATCCACGAACATCCCGGTCGTATCAGGAAATCTTCCTCTCATATCAGCCTTTACACTATAAGAATAATTCTTACGACCTTTAAAGTAAAGGTTACGTTTAGAGTCAAAACCCCAAACCTTAAAAAAACCCCTAGAAATACCATCCGGAGTGTAAGTATGAACTAAGAAACGAGTTCTACCAACCGCAAAAAATTTACGTAACTCAAAGAACCAACTCATAATCAAACCAATATATAAACGCTTACTTCTAATAGTAGTCATCTTCTTAAGAATAGTCCCTTGAACCTTAGTCATAGCGTCAGTAGATAAACCAGCTAAACTGAACTCATCCCATAAGATAAACTCCCCAACACTAGCATTATCAACAGCCTCAACGAACTGCTCAGGAGTAAAAACGATCTTATCAAGATTAAAATTAGGATCAAGATAATAAGCGATTTGAAAGAATAAATTACTCTTAGCACTACCCTCAACACCATCACCTAATATTACACCATCCCACTTCGCACCAATACATTCTTTTAAGAAATCTAGTTGTTCAACTAAATCTTTTTCCATATAATATTTTTTATCAGTAACCATCATTTTTAATCACCATATTTTCTTAGTCTTTGCTTCAAATTAGTTGGTTTAGGTTGTAACATTCCACTACCAGCCTCTAACATATTAAGCTCTCGTTGTGCTTTATCTATCAATCTTAAAGCTTCTGATTTATTATTATTAGCACTATTCTTACCAATTGATCCTTTAGGAACTCGGTTAAAAAAGATTTTTTCAGCTTCAAGTAAAAACTTTTCAATCTTAAGTATTTTTTCAGGTTTATCCATTATATAACTATAAACAAATGTTAGTTCAGACTCAATAGTAGATAGTAAACCATCAACATCTTTAACCACTCGAAAATTAAAGTATTTACGCTTATGATCCGCTAAAATCTCATAATACTCTTTAGCCATAGTCCAATCAAGCCCACTAGCATGACCATCATTAAACGACACTTTCAATCACCTCTGAACTGTTAAGTGTGAACTGTTTAGCGGTAAATCCTAGTTTGCAGGTTTCTAAGTGATTATAAGCAGTAGTTAATTCTTTAGAATAATGTTTTTCTATGTCTTTACCTACAAACTCATAACCAGCTAAGAAACCTACGACAAACCCTAGAAGAATAGCAATAGATAATAATATGTAAACAGTAACACTAAGTTTATTCATTCTTTCTTTTCCTCTCTTTATTTCTTTTCCTCTCTTTATATTCCATTATAAATATTTCACTAGATATTTTTACTATTAAAAATATTGCACATCCTAAAAAACCATAAAATATATATTCCATTGCTACAATCATTTCCATAACCTCGTGTAAGATGGCTCACCATAAAAGTAAGCGAAACAACTTAAATCTAATAAAAAATTATTGTTTAAATCAAAAGCTTGTTTTTTTGATCTAAACTTTTTAACCGCTGCATAACCAAATTCGTAAATATTCATCTTAATTACTTAATTCTTTAAGTAGTATTTAAATGTTTCTATTTTTAAATGGAAAAATATATAAATAAGCTATCGAATAAAAGGTTTATGATAAATTTTGAGGTTAAAAAAATGAAAGAAAAATATAAAGAAGAACCAACAATATTCACCGCTAAAGTAATAGATCAAAGTGGAAGCTTAAGAGTTACAATACCGAAAAGAGAAGCAGAATATAATAGTATAGAAGTAGGCGATACTATTAGAGTTTGGATCAAGAAAATTAAAGAATAAAGAGGTAAAAGGTTGGCAAAAGACAAACTAGAAACAACAACAGAAGCAATAAGCGATACAATGTTCTGCTACAACTGTGTAAACTATAACAGAGAAACACAGAACTGCAACGCCAAAAACTTACAAATGCACGAAAAACAAAGCTGTATAGATTACAACAAAACAAAAGACATAAACCTAACAAAAGAAGAAATAGATGATATAATAATAAAAGGAAACAAAAAAAACAAAACATTAAACAAACAATTCAGTGCATTCACACCATACGACAGTGTTAAAGCATTTTACAACTTACAACCATTCTTCTATGATAAAAACCGGTTATTTTGGTTTTGGAACGCAAAAAATTATAGTTATGAAATAGTAGATGAAATAGACTTAATGAATCAACTAGAAAAAGACTTAGAACTACAAGGACAAACATTCGGCAGCAAACTAAAAGGAGAATACTTAGAGTGCTTCAAAAGAATAGGACGATTAAAAAAACCTGAAGAACCATTAAAAGAATGGATTCAATTTAAAGACAAAATATACGATTTAAAAACAGAAAGAACATTTTACGCTAACGAAAAATATTTTTTCACAAACCCAATAGGATGGGAAATAGGCGAAAGACCATACACACCAGTAATGGACGGACTATTTAAAGAATGGGTAGGAGAAGAATATGTTCAAACACTATATGAATTACTAGCATATTGCTGTTATAGAAGTTACCCAATACAATTATTATTCTGTTTATGGGGAAACGGAAGAAACGGAAAAAGTCAATTCTTAAAGATATTAGACAAATTTATAGGTTTCAATAATGCAACAAGCACAGAACTAGATTTATTAGTTAATAACAGATTTGAAAGCTTCAAACTATATAAAAAACTAACTTGTCTAATAGGAGAAACAAATTTTGGAGTTTTAAATAACACTAGTATAATAAAAAAATTGACTGGTGGAGACAAAATAGGCTTTGAAAAAAAGAATAAAGATCCATTTGATGATTATAACTATGCTAAAATGATAATCGCAAGTAATAGTTTACCATCAAGCCAAGATACAAGTGATGGATTTTATAGAAGATGGCTAATAATAGACTTTCCTAATGAATTTGAAGATTTAGGGCAAGAAGTATGGGAAAAAGTCCCAAAAGAAGAATATGAAAACTTAGCTAAAAAAGTAGTGTTAATTCTTGGAGATTTACTAAATAAAGGTATGTTTACAAATCAAGGAAGTATAAGCCAAAGAAGGAAAAAATATATGTCTGTTAGCAATCCTTTAGGCATTTTCATCAAAGAAAAATGTTTTGTGAAAAGTGATTTATACGTCCTGTATAGTAAATTCTATACTGAATATCTTCACTACTTACAAATTAATAAACGAAGAAGAATTTCACGAAAAGAATTTAAATCTGCACTAGAAGATGAGGGTTTTATCGTCGAGAAAACAACTAAAGAGTTTGAATCAGGATACTATATTTTAGGTATGAAAATAATTGATTAAGGACAAAAAAGACAAAAAAGACGTAAATAACTAATAGATTTCATATGTGTATTCGATTAGTAAAAGACGTCTTTTTTGTCCTTTTTGTCACCACACAATTTTTAGGAGATGTAAAATGATAAGTTATGAAGATAAAATTAAGAGTGACAATTTGAACAACTATTTCGCAATTAATGAGCAAAAACTCGTTATTAAGGAGATTAAACATTTAAAGTTTGATCTTATGCAATTAGAATCGAAAAGGCGTATGAAGTTAGCTAGTTTGAAAAAGACTTGTGATGGAAGAATAAGTAAACGAGATTTAAGACTTTCTTACCACACTTACAAACGAACACATAAACTTAAAGGTGTAAGTGATATTGTAATTAAGAGAACTTTAGAAGAAGAATTTGGAGCAACGGATTCTTACGATAATAGTTCAAATAGTTATTATTGGGAAGGGGTTAATTTTCGATGAAAAATGAAATATGCAAGACATGCACCCTTTTAGTCATAAATACTATATAAAACTCTCTATATATATATTGAAAAACCCTGCATGTCCTACATAAAACCAGTTCATTTATAAATAAAACGTAAAACGAGGAAAAAAATGGTAAAGAAATTAGAGGTTTCGGACAGAAATCATAAAGAATTTGGTAAATTATTGAGTGAATTTGACTTATTATTACAAATATTATATTCTAAGTGTAATAAGTTGCATGATCAGGATAAAGTTAAACGTCGAATGAAGTATTTAGGTAATCTTCGTTCTAAGCTAGATGATTTTTTACCTTTAAGAATGTATAATGAACAAGTTTATTATGGTGTTCGGTCTGATGTATTGGGTGAATTATTCACTCGGAGTTTGAACGATGAGTAAGATTAGCTTTGAAGCAAAGAATGGTTCTGAGCAGTTAGATCAGTTTTTTCGTGATAATCAGATTAAGGTGGTTGTGTCTGAGATTAAGCATTTAAGGGCTGATTTAATGCAGTTAGAGGCTAAGCGTCGTGGTCAGTTGGCTAGTTTACAGTTTACTTGTGTTCAGATTAAGGAGTTAAAGCTTAAGATTAGTGTTTGGGCTGGTCGTTTAGACTTTGATTAAACCCTTTTTTAGCCATTCTTTTTTTTATGGCTACATTTTATCGTTCTTTTCTTCTTTTTGCTTAGAATGGCTTAAATTTAACCCACAAGCATATAATACTAGTGGGTTAAAGGTTGGTAACTCCTAATTGATTAGAATTGTTTAGAATTATTAAAAAAAAAAGAAAAATAAATTAATTGACCTGAGGTAAGTTTTAATTGTTTCTCATCATTAAGTATCTTACTAGAATTCCTATGATGATTGCAACTACTATTACTAGTGCGATAGTTGGTAAGTATGATGTGAATTTTGCTACACCCTCAATTGCGTCGCCTGTTGCGTTATACTCTGCTGAACTTGTGGTTTGATCACCTTGAACGTCTCCTAGAACTTGTAGTCCTAATCCTAATCCAACACCTAAAACTACGATTGTGATTCCTAGCGGTAACATATCTCCTACTGCAAATCCTTTCTTTGAAATTATTTTCATTTTATTTTCACCTTTGTTAAAAGAATATCAAATGATTCTTTTAATCATTGTAATACTTCATTTATTCTTTTTCTTTTATATTGTTTTTGTTAATTTAGTTTAAATCGTTTATTTAGTTTACAAAGTCGTAAAGCTTATAAATAAGCTTTACTATATTAGTTTTATGGCTAGTAGAATTAAGGGTGGTTCTAAGAAGTTTCGTAGCGGTAATAAAGCTAGGGTTGTTAGTCGTGGTAAACGAAGGACTGCCTCTGAAGTTGCTAGTCGTGAGCGTTCTCGTTCTAAAAGTGGTAAATCCACTGTAAGTGTTATAGCTGAAAAAGTAACTATTAAACCAAATGTTTCTAATAGTGTTAGTCAAGCAGAACCTGAGTTTGTTAGAGTTGGAAATAAAGCTATTGCAGAACAACAATCTTCTAAGCCTAGTTTTCAAGAAACTGCAACTAACATTATAGCTCAAAGAAGTAGTGTTTCTAAACATAATTTTGATTCTAGAGTTATTAAAACACCTACAAATCAAGAAACAGTTATTGTTTCAAGACCTGTTAGATTTGCTAGTGGAGTATTAAGATCAGATTTACCCTCTTTATCAGAGGTTAGAGCCAGTGATGTTAAAGCTAAACCTACTGTTTTTAGTTCATTTACTGGCGGTTTTGGTGAGGGGTTTACATTTCAAGAATTAGATATTTCTAAGACTAGTAAACCTACTTTTAGAGAAGTTGGACAAGTTGCTGGTGCTGTTGCTGGTATTTTTGCTAGTAGCACTGCTTTTGATGAAGTGGTTGCTAGTGGTGTGACTGCTGTTAGAACTAATATTTTTAATCGTCGTCTTGCTGTTATGAGTGCTAAAGATGTTGATTCAGCTTTTATTTTTGAAGGTAAAGGTTTTAGTGCTGTTTCTCCTGAAGGGGTTGTTTTACCTGAGAAACAAACAGTTTTAAGCACTGATTTTAAGCCTTCTAAAGTTTTCTCTGAAAGTGTTGATTATTCTATTCAAACTGGTTTACCTCGTGAAGCGGAGGTTTTAACTTTTGAGAGTGGTGAAACTCTTACTCGTGCAGTTCCTACCGCTCAAGAAGTCGCTAGAACTCGTAGAATTACTTTTGAAAGTGAAAAGCTCGGTTCTGAAATTAGTGGTTCTCAAACTGGTTTATCTTCTTTTAATGTTAATGGTTTTAATCCTGAGCCTTTTGTTGAGTTGTCTATTCCTAAAGATAATTTTAGGGCTGTGGCTACTCGTCAGTTTTCTATTGGTAAAAAAGGCAGTGTTTCACTTGTTGAGCCTAGTTTTACTCGTGGTTCTTCTTCATTCGATTTATTTGATGATGGTTCTCGTTTAGCTGGTTTTGGGAATGTTCCTAAAGGTTCTCTTAGTGAAGGTGTTGAGATTGGTGGAAGTATTGTTTCTAAAGGTAATACTTTCAGGTTGCCTATTGGTTTGAGTGGTGTAGCTGTTGGTAGTGTTCTCAGTGCTAGAGAGTTGAATAAATTTGATTCTCGTGTTAATCTTCGTGAATTTAGCGGTTTAAAGTCTATTTCAAGTGTTTCTTCTGCTACTGGTTTAAAGTCAGATTTAGGTGTTACTAGTGTTTCTAAATCTTTGTTTGGATCACCTACTAATAGTATTCTTTCTTCTGCTTCTAAATCTAAAGTTTCAACTATACCTAGTGGCTTTGGTAGTCCTGTTAGTTCTTTTGGTGGTGCAAGTGTTTCACCTGTTGGTTTACCTTTTATTCCTATTCCTAAATTCAGTTTTAAAATTAAACCTATTGGTTCAAAGCCCTTAGGGATGGTTGTTGCTCGTCGTGGTAAGCGTGAGTTTACGCCTACTTTCACCGCTGCTAATCTTGGTTTAAAGGCTAGTAAAACAGCTTTTCGTAGTGGTTTAACGCTTAGAGGTAAAAAATGAGTAGTGAAATGTATGATTCAGATAGTAGTAATACTAATTATTTCCAGCCTGAACAAACGGAGAATACTCTTCGTATTCGTTTAGAGATTGAAGAGGCACTTGAAGATATTGAAATGTTTTTGAGCGGTCAAAAAATTGTTAGTAATGATGAAGGTAAACTGGTTAAAGCTCCTATTGGTAATCCTAAAGCTAACGAGCAAGGGGTTCGTGAGATTATGAAGGTTGTTCGTTCTTACGTTAATCGTGGCACAGTTCAAGGTAACATCACTGATGTTCAAATGGACTCTTTAATGCTTGATTATAAGCGTGGAATGGCTAACTTATTAAGTTTTCATTGTGATGAGTGGGTTATTAATCGTAATGAACGAGTTGACATAGTAAATTTTATTGAGCCTTTCATCTTAATGTATATTTCACGTGCTAAAGATGATGGTGAAAGACAATCATACATGGCTACAATTCGTGATCGTCAGAAAGAAGTTATTTCTAACGGTCAAAGCGGTTTTAGTATGTTCAAAAAATAAATTGGTGGTAATATAGATGGCGGTAAGTTTAATAGGTAATATTGATTTAAGCGGCAGTATGAGTGCTATTGCAAGCGTTTTATATGTTTTGTTTGGTTTGGTGGCTGTTGGCGGTGGTGTTTGGTTTGTATGGACCCAAATGCAGTATAAAGTAAGGTTTATTATTCGTAAGGTTACAGGTGATAGAACGCTTGTGTTCATGGATTGGGCTAGGATCATTCGTAAGAAGGGTTTGGCTACTAAATGGAAACTTAAGAAGCGTAAGGATTTTGTTCCTGTTCCGCCTCGTGAGGCTATTGATGTTTCAACTAAGGGTAAATTAGTTGTTGAGTGTTATTACACTGAGGATGGCGAGTATGTTTATATTGCGGATAAGATCAACTCTGAAAAGGGCGGTATTGGTTCGCTTTATCCTGTTAAGAACACTGATAAAGAGTTTTATCAGACTCAGTGTGAAGAGGGAATGAAGAAGTATCAGGCTAAGACTATGAGCGAAATATTGTTGCAACTTGCTCCGATGATGATTTTAGTTATCATTTTCACTTTGTTCCTAGTATTTTTTGATAAAACGGTTCAGCCGAGTATTGAGTTTGCAAAGCAGTTGAGTAGTAGTAGTGAAGCTTTACGTTTGGCTTTAGAAACGATGAATAGTTGTAGTCAAGCTGTGGTGTTAAGTTAAAAATGAAATATAAAAATTTTTTGTTATTCGGATTATTAATGTTGTTACTAGTTTCTAGTGTTTCGGCTGTTAAGCCTGTGGATCAAGTTTTCACTGGTAATGTTGGTTTACAGATTGAGTTTCCCGCGTTCACGTTTGGGCAGATTAATACTGAGTTTGAGTTTCCGTTTCACGTTTACAATTTAGCGGATGGAACTGCGGTTAATACTTCTACTATTTGCACTTTGCACGTTTATAATGATGTGGGTTCACATTTATTAATAGCTACTCAAGATACTGTCGCTCATAATTTTGATTATGAGTTTGTTATTCCTAACACCACATTTAATTTTACTGGTGAGTATCGTTTCTTAGCTTATTGTGAGTGTGATGGTTGCGGTGTTGAAGCTACTGATTTGGGCGGGTTTGTTGCTCACGCTTTTACTGTCACTAATGATGGTCGTTCTATCGATTTTAATTGGTTTGCTTTCATTGGAATGTTAGGTATATTCTTGTTTGCGTGGTTACTGTTAAAAATCACTTTCTCTCTTGATGAGTCGCATTTCTTGTTGAAGTTGTTTTTCTTGATTTGTGTTTTGTTCTTGGGTGTATTGGGTTTAAACTTTGGTTTGACTGTTGTTAATACTAGTTTGTTATCGAGTGTTTTATCTAATAATTTAACGTCTATTTATCGTTGGAGTCTCCGTATTCTTTGGGTTTTCATAGCTTATATCTTCGTTCAGTTTATCAGAAAGATTTTTGAGAATAAGGTTTGGGGAACTGGTGGTAAAAAATGAGTGGTTGTGAGGATCATATTTTAATGCGTAGTCCAAAATCATTTCGTAGAGCTGCACGTATTAAGGCTGCTAACCTTAATTTATCTACGCCTAAGTATTTGGAGCGTTTGGCTATGGAGCTTGAGGGTGATGTTAAGAAGGAGAAGAAAAAAGATTATAATGATTTTTTCAAGATATAAACTTAATAGTAAGAAGGGTAATGCTATCATTGATAGTTTAACTGCTCTGTCTATTATTGTCGTGTTTGCTCTTATAACGATTTTTGGTTTTAAGTTACTTGGTGATTTAAATGATGATTTCCAAGCTAATGAGGAGTTCACGAATGTGACTAAGGATCACTTTAATACTATGGAAGAGAATTATCCTAGTAATTTTGATTGGTTGTTTTTGACTATGCTCGTGTTATTGTTTGTTTCAACGGTTGTTTTCTCTTACCTTATTGGTGCTTATCCTGTGTTCTTCATTATCTCTATTGTGTTGGTTATTGTGTTGTTGTTCGTTGGTGGTTTGTTGTCTAATGCTTATGAGGATGTGATGGCTGACTCGGTTATTTCGGCTAGTGCTTTCCCTGTTACTAATTGGGTTATGTCTAATCTTTTAATAGTGGTTTTAGTGTTCGCTATCGGTATTGGTTTGGCGTTGTATGGTTCTAATCGGCAGGGGGGGGGGTTTTGACTGTGAAAATTAAACTTTTAATCCCTATACTGATAATCTTGTTGTTAGTTAGCTTTGTTAATGCTGATTTAAATACTAGTCTTAATTCTTATTATGGTTTTAATGAAAATTTACTTGATGAATTAGAGCGAAATGACGCTACAACTAGTGGTGCAACTTCTAACACTGTTGACTTTATCAGTGGTAATGGTTCTTACTATATGGATGGTGTGAATTTTGATAGTATAACTATTGGAACTAACACTTATAATACTGACACTGATTTCTCTTTAAATATTTGGACTTACATAGAATCTTTTGGAAATTATGAAGCTTTTTTTAGTTCATTTTCAAATAATAACAATTTTTGTTATTTTGAACAAGTAAATAGTGGAAAATTACAATTAGGTTGTCATATAGGTAATGTAGGACAATTTCAATTAAGAACTGATAATATTGTTTTGAATACTGAAGAATGGACACAAATAAGTTTTAGTAGAGAAGGAAGTGTTCATAAAATTTATGTTAATGGTTCAGAAGTTCCAACAACTTACACTCAATCAGTTGATAAAACCAAATGGTTTGATGATCTTCCAACTCCAACAGTTTATTATCTTGGTCATAGTTACCCTAGTAATTTTCCACTTGACGCCTCCTTAGATGAAGTAGGAGTATATAACAGAACTCTATTAGATTCAGAATTTTTAAAGTTAAACACTATATTTTATCCTTTTAGTATTGAATATTTTAGTGTTTCTGCTAAAAACATTCTTAGTGCTTCTTTATCTAATTTTAGTGTTTTGGTTAATGGAACGCTTTATAATACTACTACTGGAACTGTTATTACTTCTTTAGTGCATAATGGTTCTATATTGTATAATGTTACTGTTGCTAGTGATGATTACTTTAATGTTACTAGTTCTAATCTTAATATTAGTTCTGATTTAGCGGTTACTGGTATGTATCAGGCAATAATAGATGTTTATGCTAATGAAACTATAACTAACTCCAATTTATCTAATTTTAGTGTTTATGACATCAGAAGTGCAACTAGTGTGGATAGTAATAATAGTTTTAGTCGTTTAAATGTTATGAGTGGAGATAATCAGAATTTCACGTTTAATAAAAGTGGTTACTATAATAAGACTTCTAGTTTTAACATTACAGCTTTAGAGACTTATAATGATTATAATATACTTGGCGTTTATGATTATTTGCTTAACTTTACTGCTAAAGAAAATCTTACTAGTAGTGTGATTAACAATTTTACTCTTAACTTATCTCAGAGTAGTAATAGTTATTCTATTTCATCATCTACTTCTAGTGCTGGGTTGTCTTTCCCTATTCTTAGTAGTTTAAATTACACTAGCATTATTGACGCTACTAACCATGCTTTAAGCTCTGCTAACCACACTGTTTTAACTGGTAACTCTAGTGTTTACAATTATTCTTTATGGCTTACTAACAGCGTTTACATTTCTCTTTATGATGAGGAAACTGAGGCTTTACTTAGTGGAACTAATGTTTCACTTGAGATATTCAGTGCTACTGACTCTCAAACAGGCACAACAACTAACGGGACGATTTTATTTTCTGATTTAACCGTTGATGATTACCATATTCGTTATAGTGCGACTGGTTATGCTGAGAGGAGCTATTTCGTATCGGTAGGCTCAAGAACTACTACTAGTGTGAATCTTTACTTGTTAAACACTTCTCAAGCGGTTAATGTGACGACTTACGTTTTTGACACGACAGGTGATCCAGTTGAGAATGCACTAGTTAAAATGTTAAAGTTTTATATTGATTGTAATTGTTATCAAACAGTTCAAGTTGAAGAAACTGATTTTGAAGGTTCGGCAGCGAACTTTTTAGTTGATGGCTTTAACTCTGAGCTTTACAAGTTCATAATAAGTTTTGGTGGCGCTGATTACTTAGAAACTAACCCTTTTAAGATTACTAGTGCTACACTTAATTTCTTCATTGTTTCCAGCGATTTAGATGTGACTAGTAGTTTAGGCGTGGTGAATGGTATAGCGTCTAATCTAAGCTTTAGTAATGTTACAGCGGACTTCACGTTTACTTACAGCGATAGCGGTTCTAACGTTGTATCTGCTTGTCTTAAGGTTTATCGTGAATTGCCTAGTTCATCAACTCTAACAAATAGCACTTGTATTAGTTCAACTGCGGGAACAATAACTGTTACTGCACCTAGAATTAATGGGACAACTTACAAAGCAGTCGCAAGTGTGGTGTTTGACGGTGAAAATTATGTTATAGATACATTATATCAAACTTACTCTAGTGGCGGAAGAATAACAGGTCTTGTTGGTGTGTTCTTAACCATGATACTAGTTTTAGGCTTTGCACTAATAAGCCTTTGGAATCCGAGTGTAAGCATTGTTTTAACAGTTACAGCGATTGTTTTAGCTGGAGTCTTAGGCATTTTAACAATTGGTAAAACTGCTTTGATGGGTTTAATAGCAGTCGGAGTAATTATAATATTGAGGAATAAATCATGAGGGCAACATACTTAATATTTGGGGTTATAATGATGAGCTTAATAGTTAGCGGCTTTGGGATTGTTATCAGCGATTTAACAAGTGAATATGATGTTGCGTATGATGAAAGCTCAATAGAAGTTTATAATAAGATGAATGATACTATCAGTTTAACTGAGGATATTGAGGCTAAAGTTAATGATCAAACAACAAACACAGGGGTTGTAGACTTAGTAGGACAGTTCATTGGTCGAACAGTAGATAGTCTTAAATTAACTGTTAGTGCTTTGGTATCGGCTAAAGCTATGACTGATCAAGCAGCGGATGATGTTGGAATGCCAGTTAATTTCAAGTTAGGTTTAAGTGCTATGCTAGTAATATTCTTGTTTTTAGGGGTTATAGTTAGTGCGATGATTAAAAAAGATTTATAGGTATAAAAAAGATGAGTTATAACTTTACAAGTTTGGAAAATGGAACTAACATACTAGAGTTTTTTTCTAGTGTTAATACTGCTAGTAATGAGTTGTTTATGGGCTTGATACTGATTAGTTTATGGGTTATATTGTTTATTGCGTTTAAAGGTTATGATAGTGTGACTGCTTTGCAAACGAGTTTCTTTATCGTGTCTATCATAGCGGTGTTGGCTAACATTGTTGGTTTGTTATCAAGTGGTTTTATGATGATACCAATTGTTGCAACAGGTATAATAATTTTTTATGGCATGATCAAACAAGAATAAAAAGGTGAAAATAAAATGAAATTAACAACTAGAAGTTTTAAAACTAAAGAAGAAATGCATAAATATTATAATAAAGCTAAACATCTTAAAACCAGGCACGTTTTCACAGCTCCAGGAACTAAAACAGTTCATATTCTAAAAATTAGACCTTCAAAGAAGAAAGTTAAGAAACCTTACTTTTAGAAGTGGTTATTATGCTTAAATAGGTCGCCTTTTAGGTGAGAATAAGGAGTTTTAAAACTCCTTTTTATCCTCATTCTTATATTCTAGCTTAGCTTTAACTTCACCACGCTTTCGAGCAAGATTTCGTGCTTCTTTCATGTAACTATCACGTTCTAAATCCAATAACTCCTTCTTTTGACTAATACTAAGCTTTACTTTACTACTAAACCATTCAAATACCATTCTTTTACCTCTTAGCGTTACTCCAATCAGCACCGCTACTATACAACTTTTTCTTTAAGTCATAATTATCATTGATTAAACACTCAATCTGTAAATCTTTAGCGTTTAAAATACGCTTGTAATCTTCAATACACATTTCATCATTCATTTATACCCCTCCTCACAAAAATGTTGGTAATCTAATTCTATTAACGCATGACAGCTCTCATGCACATCAGTCGTTACAACATCACTAACCCATCTATGATCAGTGTAAACACAATAATAATTAGTGTTAAAATTATAAAAGCCTTTAGCGTCATGATAATCATACATTTCAAAATGACCAGTTGTTTGCTCACCAAAATAAAAGCCTATTAACAATAAAATAGCCACTATACATAGGATTATACCGTATTCTTCCCATTTCAACTTGAAAAACCTCCTATATACAATAATATACTTCCAACTATCATTATAAGTAAACCAACACTTAAAAACCATAAATCAAATTTGCCATATTCCATTTTTTAACCTCTTATCAGAACTGTAAAGTCCTTAACGCACACCTATTAATCCGTTTGTGTTACGGATCCGTTAAATTCAGTCTTACTTTTGTTATAATTTGCTATGTTAAAATCACTTTCTGAAACTCCGATCCGTTCATTCTTGCGTGAGTTATTCAATATTATATTTATTATCTTACTCATTTTTGGATCTTGTAATACAACAATAGCGCCTATTTCTGCAAGTTGCTTTAAAGCTGTTGAGTTCTTAGGCTGTTTTAAGAACCTTTTAGCCGGAAGAAACCAATCTTTACAAGTATTATTTAATCTTGTAGAAAAAACTATATCTAGATCCGGGTTTCGGTCTTCTTGTAAAGTATAATTAACAAACTTTTCTTTTTTTAACATTGTTTACGCCTCCTATTGGTTAAAGTTAAACTTTTATTATGTGTTTCTTCTAAATAGACCGCCTCTAAGCGTCGGATTTAACTTTCCTTATTGTAATTGTTTACTGTCTTAAATATTCATTTATGAAAATTATATCCCAATGAATAGCATTAATTAAACATTGTTTAAAATTTTGATTATCAGTTATTAACCAATCAATTACAGCCCATAATAATATTTGTATAGCCATAAATAAGATTATAGGGCTAAATAATATTAAAAGACACGTATTTCTAATTTTAATTATTATTTTATTTTTCATTTTTTTTCACCATTTTAGTTATTATTCGTATTTTCTATGTGTTTAACAGAAACAAATATTCTTTCTTCTTCATGTTTTGTTCGTGTATGATTAAACCATTTCAAATAAGTTTCATATATTAATTTTAAATCTGTTCCTTTACCTACTTTTTTAGCTTCAAATATATCATTTTTAATAATCTGATTTGTTTTCTTACCTTTAAATCACCCTTTAATATTTGGCGCAAGAAGTCCTAATATAAATCTCGATTATCCCAAATAAGATAACCGCAACGATTACAACTTTGTTTATTATAACCGTTACCATCATCCTCACTTTGTCTTAACTTGCATTTAGGACAGTAAACTAACAAACGATTTTTCAACCAAAAAAAATATAGTATGTTATGCCACAAAACGTGACGATCAAACTCAGCCAAAATCATTTTTTAACACCGTAAACTATATCGGTAGCGATATACATCTGAATATACCTCTTAGTAAGTTCAGCGGCACGTGTTTGTATAATAGGATTATTAAATAAACCAGTGTAATCCTTCTTATCAATAGCTCGATTATGAAGTTTTGTTTGATAAATATTATACACCTCAAAAACTTTAGCCGCCTCAACTTTAGTCTGATCAACTATTTCCTTTAAAGTAATACCTTTAATCATTGTAACTCATTCCCCCACGTCGTCGAACCATAAAAACCTCTGAAATAGTTGTGAAGCCACATTGAGAACAAAAAGGACTATTAACACAACCTTTGCACTTAGCATAAAACGAAAACTGATCCATGCTGGGACTCTGAACGAAAGCAGGATTAATAATTTCTTTATCAAAACAATAAGGCAACTCATCAAGCAACACTACACCAACATTTTTATGTAAACCACTCATTTAAACACCTCTCTTTAACTTATTCTGAATTTTCTTACGACAACTATCACAAATAAGACTAGCCATTTTAGTCGCAAACTTCTTAGGCTTAAGCGTCATAAGAGCTAACTGAGTTTTTCTAAG